>ERZ772883.954-NODE-954-length-25249-cov-9.592046_pt1 | contig 25249 bp, 17 predicted proteins | sample MGYA00580575_ERZ772883 | MGnify/ENA primary metagenome ERZ772883 (study PRJEB29015, sample SAMEA2737666) | human gut metagenome | biome: human gut; feature: human-associated habitat; material: faeces | place: China | collected 2012 ...
AAGCCAAGCAGTATGGGCAGAAAGGAGGATACCACATGATAGGCAAGCTAAAGAAAGGTGCATCCTTTGGTGGTTGCGTCCGCTACGTGACAGGCAAGAACGAGGCGAAAATCCTTGCATCCGATGGAGTGTTACTCGGCACGAATGCCGAGATAGTACAAAGTTTTGAGCTGCAAAGACAGCTAAATCCAAGGATTAAGAAGCCTGTGGGACACATTGCACTCAGTTTCAAGCCCGAGGACAAGCCACGTTTGACGGATGATTTCATGGCTAAGATAGCCCTTGAATACATGCAGATGATGGGTATCACCGATACCCAATTCATCATCGTAAGGCATCACAACACGGATAATCCACATTGCCATATTGTGTATAACCGCATCAATAACGAGGGCAAGCTCATATCAGACAGGGATGATTACAGGCGTAATGAGCAAGTTACCAAGGCTCTAAAATCCAAATATGGACTGACTTATGGAACGGATAAGAGCAAGACTAACACTCACAGATTGCACAATGCGGAACGTGCCAAATACGAGATTCACAATGCAGTCAAAGATGCCTTAAAAGTTGCAGATAGCTGGCAGAAGTTCAAGAATGAACTTGCAAAACGAGGTGTTCGCTTGGAGCTTGTCTATAAGGACAAGGAGAGAACCAAGGTACAAGGCATCCGATTCTGTAAGGACGGATATAGTTTCAAGGGTACGCAGATTAGCCGAGGCTATAGCTTTGGCAAGCTGAATGCAAGGTTTGAGGGAATGGAGAACCATGTATCACCAAAATCCAACTCTACTCTGCAATACGAGCAAGGCTATCACAAGAGCAACCATGAGCCATCCATGTCGGATAGCAGCCAAGACCCTTGGGACGGCATTTCTTCCATTGGACTTTTTGCTCCAGCCAATGCTCAGACCTTTGAGCAATTCCCAGAGGATGAATCATCCAAGAAGAAAAAGAAGAAACGCAGAAGAGGCTTTAGCCTTTGATGCAAGTTACAAACCATTCAAACAACAAAAGAAAGATGAAAGAAGAACTATTGGAAGCCATCTACGGCACAGTTGAGAGATTGGAGCAGAAAGTCGATGAACTTTCTGCCTCACCAAAGAATACAGAGGCGGAAAGCACTCCGGCCTCTGTAAGTGTTGATACTAGCAAACTTGAAAAAGCTATTCTTGCTATGGCTGTAAAAGAAGGGGATGCTATTGACAAATTGGTAAGATTAAGAGAAGCTATCTGCATTTTTACCGACCTTACCAAAAAAGAAGCAAGCAAAGATGAACAGCGAAGTAAACTCTTGCTTGATACTGTTAATCAGGTGAAACAAGAGCTGAATGCCACATCAAAAATTGTGCAGGACAAACTTCACGCAATGGATAACACACCTCTGAAGAAAGTAGTGACTCATCGCTTCGAGCCAACTTCAAAGTCTGTTCTTCTTTTCATTGGTGGCTTGGCTCTATCTCTTGTTCTCTCCATTTGGGGCAATCTCACCCAATGGCGAGAGCATCAAGATTGGGAGGAGGCAGATTTGAAGTATCGGGCTTTGAAGATGGTGCTTCCATCCGATGACCCCAATGTTCGATACATCGAAAAGCATTTTTCTGTTTGCCGAGATGAGAAAGTTATAGATGATGTAAGAAATCGTGTTGCTGCCTACGAGGATTCTATTCGCCATCATCATGAAATGGTTGAAATGGCTACTTATAAAGATAGTATAGCCAATAAGCTTTTGCAAGAATCAAATCGCATAAAACGTGCTATGAAAAGCTCAAAATAAAGTTTCTGGAAACTAACTAAACTAAATGAGAGGGAAATAAACTTAATACATTCCCCTCTCATTTATTTAGTGTAAACTTGCATTTAGGATAGTTTGAACACCCATAAAAAGAGCCATATCTTCCTTTGCGTAAAACTAACTGACCACCACATTGCGGGCAAACGCCTTGCCTTATTAAACTCTTTGCTCTATATTGCCTGTCGTGAACATTATGTTCGTGCTGTCTTATTTCTTCCTTGTCAGCTATTGTGTAATATCGTTGAATAGTATTGATAATTCTATCTACTTGTGTAGCATTTAGAATAATGTCATGATATTGGGATATTGCCCAATTTAAATTACATCTGTTTACAACTATATGGTTACTGACATGAACTTTCAACTCTGCTGAATTATTGAAAACAACAATCGGAATTAACGGAATTGAGGTTACTGGGGTAAGGGGATTTTGTGTCTGCGACATTTCTGTTATGCAAGGAATATGTACAATAAAATGAATTTTTGTCTTTTACAAGCAAAATCCCACGAAACCCAATAGGTTGCGGATTTGAGGATATTACAAATTTAAGAACATAAACAGTTTGTTGTTTGTTTTATTAACCATAATTAATAAATTTAACATTACAGTTCTTAAGTGACTTGATGCTTCATCACCATGTTGTTGAGGTGTCAATGGAGAGCACCAGCGTCTACTGGATTCCAATATGGCGTGTGCTGTCTCCACACTTCAAGCTGAATCTTGCTAATCCCAGCTCCCTGATCGCAAGAGTGACGTGAAGGATGCGCAGTGGATTGCCGAGTGTACGATGAAGGAGCTTATACGCGGCAGCTTCGTACCTCCTGAGACAATCCAACAGCTGCGTCAGTACGACCGCCGTATATTCGACCTCAACGAGGAGATATAAGAAAGCTGTCAAAACTTGATGCCGTGCTGCAACGCTGCAATATACGTCTGAGCAACTACGTTTCCAATGTTGACAGCAAAAGCTACAAAGCCGTGGTGAGAGCCTTCTCACAAGGGGTCACCGCCCCCGAAGAGTTGGTGAGGCTAATACATGGACGCATCATCAACCACCACGGCATAGATGTCATCACAGCATCACTCAAAGGTGTGGTAAGCCTTGCAGAGATTGACATGATATCACAATTGCGTGATGAACTTGACATGGCGGAGGCACACAAGGAGAAATGCCAAGCCAGAATGCTTGAGATTTGCGAAAGGGAATTCCCCGAAGAGTTGAAACGATTACAGATCATACCCGGCATAAAGGAACGTGCGGCCACATCATTGATCGCTGAAATCGGAACGGACATGAACAAGTTCGAAACGGACAACCACCTCGCTTCATGGAGCGGTCTAAAACCGAGAAACGATGAATCTAACAAGAAAATCAAGTCAAGGAGCATCACTCATGGAAATGTATATCTCTGCAAGACAATCATAGAGTGTGCATGGGCAATCAGCAGAACGAAAGACTGTTTCTTTAGCCGGTTCTCATATCATCAGACGCAAGTGAGGAAAAAGAACAAGATGAAGGTTCTGGTGGCTGTGGCAAGAAAGATGCTCATCGCCGTTTGGCATGTGTTGCATGACAACACAAATTATATTGACTTCACTACTGATCGTAAAACATCCCAAACAAGAGGATGAACACGATATACCGACCGTCAGCAGGCTATTACCTTTGTGATGGTAACACCTCGTCTACAAATTAACCATACTGACGGACGGCTATGGAAGCCAGTTTGAGTACAAACTCGAAGAGGAAAGTATAACTATATGAGTAGGTCCTTGTTTGCGCTTGGTCCTGAAAGTTCGTGTGCCTCATTTTAATTATACAGCTGTTTAGTTACCTTTTGCGGAGATATTCATTTTTGTTTTATAGAGGAAAGTGTCCTCTCCTGAAATAGTACATTTTTGTTAGTCCTGTGAGTGTACTCATTTGTTAGTTTTGCTCCTGCTGGGGTACACGACTTGTGGTGTCGTTTCCTGAAAATGGTTGACTTATTTTCTGTCCACCAATACGGTCCGCCTTGCGTCTTTTATCCCGTCCGACAACTCTCATAATTCACCTGTTTGGATAGATTGATGTAAAGACACCTCAAACAGAAAGAACTTGCTCCACTAATACGGAGCAAGTTCTTTTATACCTCACGACTTTTTCCTAAATACTCATGCCGCCTCTTCTCAATGCGCAGATGCCGCTGAAAAGAGATTGAGAACGACTACTCCTGCAACGATGAGTGTAATGCCGATGCCTGCCGCAAAATCGAATTTTTGCCCGAAAAATATAACGGAAATAATATTACCCAATACAATTCCCAGCCCAGCCCACACTGCATAGGAAATTCCTAACGGAATAGTTTTCAAGGACAACGAGAGGAAATAGAAACAAGCAATGTAAGCAAGGCAGGTCCCCACTACCGGTAGCGGCTTTGTGAAGCCATCAGAGAGTTTTATGCACACCGTTCCTGCTGTTTCTAAAATAATGGCAAGTGTAAGAAATAAGTAAGCCATAGTAAAAATAATAAAGTAAGGGCCGAGTGTACGCCGTCACCCTTCTGCGTTTTCGTCTGCCTTATTTCCGCAACACTATAATTTAATATTTTTTATAAGCACCTGAGCAACAAAAAGTTGCTCAGGATTTTGCCATGTCAGAAATTTCACTTATCTTAGTGTTGCAAAATAAAAACAAACAAAATTCTGAATGACATGGCAAAAGTACAAATAAAATCTGAGAAACTCACTCCTTTTGGGGGAATTTTTTCGATTATGGAGCAATTTGATGCTCTTTTAGTTCAAACCATAGATTCCACCTTGGGATTGAGATGCACATTGTATGGTTATCAATATAGCGAGATTCTACGCTCTCTTTTCCAGCAAAATGGATTAAGACGTCACGTAGGCATGTATTGAACATTTACTCAGACAACTATGCTTATGCCAACCTGTTCTAGACAGACTTTGGTTAAAGGCCATGCTTTTCTGGTTAAACCGGCGTATTACCTCAAGTCGCTTTATGGGGTAAGGGAATTTTGTGTCTGCGACATTTCTGTTGTGTAAGAAATATGTACAATAAAATGAATTTTGTCGTTTTGCAAGCAAAATCCCACTAAACCCTATAGGTTGCGGATTTGAGGATGAAGAAAACTTAAAAATGCTTAGCAGCTGCCCAAACTAACTCCACCTTTGTTACCTGCGGATAAGCTTCCTTATATTTATCTGTCAAATCCCAGAAGAAAAGCGAGCCTTCTTTTGGTTTCAAATAGAAATTCTCCAATGTTCCGCCTTTACCATCTCCAACCTCGAAATAAAGTATACTGTGATCTTCATTATACGTAGTAGTATAATACCCATCCACCAACACCTTTCCACCAGCAAGAAACTGGATTCGGGATACTGTAAATACATCACCACGGCTCTTGAATTTAACAGCTTCATAAGGCTTACTTGCTATCGCATCCGATGCTATCACCAAAGAATCTTCCTTGGAAACACCCTCCACCTTACAATATTTTTGATAACCACTAAATACTTGTGTAGTCTTCCATAACGTCTCAACATCCTTGACTTCCACGGCAAGTTTTGCCTCATTACCATCTTCATCAGTCACTGTAACAATAGCCTTTCCCACAGCGATAGCAGACAAGCTAATACGCTCATCCTTACCATACTGCCCCGTCTCATGGATGCAAGTTACAGTGACTACTTTCTCATCAGAAGACTGTGCCGAAATCTTGCCCTTGGCTCCTTGCACATTCACGTAGGCACCCTGGGTGGTATATATGACAAGGCTATTGCCCTTGATACCCACTTGTTTGCCTGTGTTAATATCACCAATGATTTCATCCTGTGTGAGTTGAATACCATCATCATCGCTACACCCTACCATCAAGAGAGCGACGAAAGCCATTGCCAAAAAGTAAATCTTTGCTTTCATAAACTGTTGTTTTTATGAGTTATACATGATAGGCGCTTTGCCCATCCTCTATTTATAAAACATTATTCTCCCCCCATTATTGCATTCTTCTTCCTATTATCTTTCTTTATTTAACACACTTTTACGCAAAAATATAAGAAACGCCTGTTTTGTTTCTATACTATCGGCAGACTTATTCCGTTGATCTTCTGATAAATATCTAAGGCATAGATATCCGTCATGCCGCTGATGTAATCCAATACTGCCATGATTCGCTCTTCCAGACTTTCGTTCTCGATATCGTACTGGCTGCTTACCCGGCGCAGAAGCTGCTTGGAGTAGAAACGGGACGGGTTCGGCGGCATCGATGAATACCTCCATCAGCGTAGCCATGATCTTGTAACCCGAAAGCTCGATGTCGAGAACGGGCTTGCTGGCATAAATCTTCTTTCTCGAAACCTGAGTGCAGGTGATGTAGGCATTGCGCTCGTGCTCCGAGATGTGGTCGATGAGGGCTCCCTCGAAGGTGCCGGCAAGAATCTCTTCCTCGTGGTCGAGGAATGCCTTTACGCATTCGTTCTCCAGTTTGCCTATTACGCAGGCTCTCTCTTCTATCACCAGCCCTCTGTTCTGGAGCAAGGCAACCTGTTCATCTACGTTTATCGGTTGTTTGTCGTAATCCATATACCCTTTATAAAAAGCGAAGTCCCACCGTGGTACGCATCGTTGAGAGGCGTGGTGGGATTTGTTGCTGCAAAAATACTCTTTTTATTGGAAACTCCAAATATTTTCTTCAAAATCTGCTTGTCAAATATGGGTTTTAACGTAAAAAGTTCTAAGCACATGGCATCATTAACCGCCACTGCTCCAATTGAAGTAGCATTGCCCTCAACCACCGCATCGGCTGATGATAATCCGTATTATATACGAGGTGCAACCAGTAGAAGAATTTGTGGAGGTTATTCTTAGTTTGACACACATAAGGAATATGGACGTGTAACTGCTTAGAGGGTGTGCATTCTATTTTTCCATGCACACCCTCCGTTATTTTTTTTAGTTATTCGTTTGCCGTATCAGTTCTTCACGCGCTTCACGCCGTCTACGATGTAGATGCCGGCAGGCAAGTCGTCCCACTGCTGGGTCAGCTTTACGCCGTTAAGGTTGTAGATGCCTTGCTTGCGGGCGGGCACGTCGGCTGTAATGGTGCCGATGCTGTTGTTGACAGGCTCAATCACCACCTTGGACTTAAGCACCTCGCCATTCAAAACTACTGCTCTTTGGTCGGCGTCAAACTCCGCACCGACGGGCTGTGTGATGGCGCAGTTGTCGAGGATGAGGTCGCTGATGAGTGAGATAGATCCGCTGCCGCTGCCTTCTGCCTCTACGTGAGAGTTGCGCACGGTGAGCACCTCGCTCTCTGCTCCAATAAAACCTGCTATGCCATAGCCACCCTTAACAAACAGACTGGTGTTGTCGATGGTTACGGAAGCGCTCTCCATGTCGAGACCGCAGAATCGCTTGCTCGTGAGATGGAGCGAACCGTCGCCGGTGATGGTAGACGTCTGGTTCAACACCATGCTTGCCAGGTCGGCTGTAACGGTGTTCTTGCCAATCAGCTTGACGGTGAAGTCGGAGACAGTCTTGTTCACAATGCCCGTTCCGTCGGTAGAGTTTCTTTCGATGGTGGCGTTGTCGAGAGTGAGGGTTTTTGTATCGGGGTCGTAAGAGGCGCTGCCGCTCACTCCGTAGATGCTTGTGAGGTCTTTATAGTTGAGTGTTGTCACCGGCTTGTCGGCGATATAGATGCCATAGCTGTTGGGTTCAATCACAACTTTTTCTTTCACGGTTTCTCCGTTCAATACCACCGCCTCCTTGTCGGCGTCATACGCCGCATTCAACGGTATATCGATGTAGCATCCATCAAGCTCCAGGTTGGCGATGTCGCAGATTGAGCCTTCGGAGCCCGTAGCTTCCACGTGAGAGTTGCGTATTTTGAGCACCTCTTCCGCCACGTTGTTGCTTGCTGATATGCCCCATGCGCCCTCTGCCTCCAACCAGCAGTTGTCGATTTCGAGAGGACAACCGCCGAAGAGCAAGGCGCATCTGTCGTTCTTTATGGTGAGCTTTGCGCCGCTGCCGCCCACAATTGTTGTCGACTCGCACATATATAAACCTGCTGCACGGGTGACATTAATGGTGTTTGTGCCGAGCAACTTTATCAAAAGGTTGTCGCAGGTTTCGTTCAAGATGGCGTTATAGGTATCTGCCTCAATAGTGGCGTTGTCGAGGGTGAGGGTTCTTGTGCTCGGGTCGAAATACACCTTACCGCTCACTCCGCTGATTTCGGTGAGGTCGAGATAGTTGTCGTTCGTCACATCTACGCCGGCAATCTTGAAGCCATAGCCTGGCTCAATCACAACTTTTTCTTTCACGGTTACCCCGTTCAATGCCACCGACTTCGTATCGGCGTTGTATGCCGCATTGTACGGTAAATAGATGTAAGATCCCTCAAGCTTCAGACCGGAGATGTCGCAGATGGAGCCCGAAGTGCCATTGGCTTCAACGTGAGAGTTGCGGATGGTGAGCACCTCTGCTGCCTCGTTGTTGCTTGCGGATATGCCCCATTTGCCTTCCACCTCCAGCCAACAGTTGTTGATCTCGAGAGGAGAGTTTTCAAAAAGCACGGCGCCTTTGTTGCTCGTTATGGTGAGTTTTGAACCGCTGGTACCCAAGATTGACGTCTCCTTTTGCAGGTATATACCAGCCGAGTTGGTAACATTAATGGTGTTAGTGCCGATCAACTCTATCACAAGGTATTTGCAGTCTTGGTTTAAGATGGCGTTACTGCCATCTGCCTCAATAGTGGCGTTGTCGAGCGTCAGGGTTCTGGTGTTGGGGTCGAAATACACCTTGCCGCTCACTCCGCTGATTTCGGTGAGGTCGAGATAGTTGTCGTTCGTCACATCTACGCCGGCTACCTTGAAGCCGTAATTCTCTTGCGCCATCACGAATGCTGACGACATCATAATTAGTACAAGCGTGAGAAACATACGCATGCTTACTTGTCCGGTTGGTTTGTTGTGTTTCATAATTTTTTAGTTTTTTGCCTGGGCAGCCGAAACATACCCAGAGGTTTGTAAATATTAATTAGGAAATTGGTTCCTTTGAAAGAATTTTTCATATTTTGCCTTTATCGTCAAGAGTCCATGTGATGTTGTCTCCGCATTTGCCTGTTTTGGAAGCCTGCACATTTACACTCGACAGCAGCGACAGCAGCACTGCCACCACCAACATTGTCACTTTTGATTTGCTTTTCATACTCTTTTATTTTATAGGTTTCTATCTCATCTTCACAACCGCTGCGCCACCAATCGATGCGGCTTTGCCATCCACAATGTTTGACTGACATTTGTCTGGTTTCCACAGCTTATTGCCTATATGTCACAACGCATCCCTTTGCGTTGGCGTTAAATTCCTGAACAAAGCGGAGAATCCACACCCGTTGTCCGACTCTCCCTAAAATCCGTTAGCCTGGTTTATGTTTTTATTTCGGCCTGCGCCACAAAGTTATACAATATATCCAAATTCCAAACATTTATGTCTAAAAAATTTACTCTAATTTTTGATTATGATGATTTTTTACAACAAAAAGAAACGCCCTCCGATTTTCACAAACCAGAGAGCGCATAATGTTACACTAATATTTTTTATAAAACTTACCTTATTGCCACCTTGACGGTGCCTTTCTTGAATTCCACGATATAGACTCCCGGCGACGGCACTTCAACCTGCCGGTTCAAGCCCATTCCGACAAGCATTCCGCCCGTCGAATAAACCTTAATCATCTCTGTTTCACCTACGCCGTCAACGCAGATGCGTCCGTCGCACACAGCCACACTCAAACCGTCGTTGGCCACCGCCGACACGCCGCTTGTTGTCAGGTCGCCGATATTCGAGAATTCCTTCCATCCGGTGGCTGCGGCATAGGCTGCCATCGACTCTGCCGGCACACAGAGATGCGCCGAATAGTCGGTGAATGTATTGTCACGTATCGATGGCGGTGTAACAGCCAGACACGTGATTTCCTCAAACACGACGCCACGGAACGTCTCATGCTTAATTTCCTGGAGCGACGCCGGCAATAGTATGCGTTTCAACGACGCACAGCCATCGAAGGCATATTCACCGATTGTCTTCACCCCTTCGGCTATACCCACCGACACGAGCGACTTGCAGCCGTCGAAAGCGAATGAGCCTATCATCCCGCCTGCCACACTCACGGCTTTAAGACTCTTGCACCCATAAAATTCCATTCCAAGTTTGCGGATATCGCTGCTCAGCTGCAACGGATTGGCGGAATTAATCGTTTCAAGCGACTCGCAACTATAGAATGCACGGTCGGCTATCGTCAGATTGTCGGCATCGACATTTACCGTCTTCAAAGCCTTGCAGTTGTAGAAGCATCCGCCACCCACCGAGACGAGGTTTGACGGGAGCGTGATTTCTGTCAGCGACAAGCAACCGCTGAACACTCCGTCGGGCAATTCCGTGACACCCTCCGGTATCTCTATCGCTGCAACGGCTGTCGACATGAATGCCCACTTGCCGATGGTCTGCAACTGGCTGCCTGACGCAAACGTCACCGCATTGAGCGACGTGCAGTCTCTGAACATATTCTCGGGAAGCGCTTTAACGGCTGCGGGAACGGTCACCTTCTGCAACTGTGTCTTGCCGCTGAACGCAGCATCGATGCGAGTCACCGGCATCTGAGAGCCGTCAATCGACAGATAGTCCTTGATGTCGGCAACCACAGTGTCGTCGGCAACACCTGTCACCCACGCTTCCGTATCGTTTGCCCTATACTCAACGCCGTCTGCCAATCCGGCAAACGTCAGATACGTGTTGCTTTCGTCCCAGCCTTTGTCGGTTGCCGCCACATACGCTGCGACGCTTCCAACCGGCACGATTACCGTGCATTTTTTGAACTGATATGAATACGTCGTCGATTTTGGCAGCGTCAGCGGAGCCGCGCTGTGGCAAACCACCTTTATGCCGACATTCCAGAAAGCGTTGCTGCCCATGGTTGTAAGCGATGCCGGCAATTCAAGCTCCTTGATTTTGCTACAATTGAAAAATCCCATCTCGCCGATTTCAGTCAAGCCTTCGTTGAGCGTTATCGACAATATGTTCTGACAGTTGTAGAATGCCTTGCGGCCTACGGTCTTCACGTTCTTGCCAAGCGTAATGCCTGTTATTCCGCTCTGGTCGAATGCGCCATCAGGAATTACGGTCACGCCGTCAGGGATGTTGACATCACACGCCATCGCAGAGCATCCGTTGAACGCCGACACGCCGATTTCAGTCAGCGCGGCGGGTAGTTCTATCGACGTCAGAGCCTTGCAGCCGAGGAATCCATATTCGCCGATGCTTCCCAGCGAAGCGGGCAGCACTACCGACGGCAATGCCTTACAACCATTGAAAGCGTAAGCACCTATCGATGTGACCGTGGCTGGCATCGTCACCGACGTCAACTCCGTGCAGTTGCGGAATGCATCGTTGGGGATTTGCGTGATGCTGGCGGGAATGGTCACCGACTTGACTGCGGCGGAGTTTTTCAGCAACGCCGCGCGCATCTCGTTGACCGTATAACTGTTTCCGCCTTGCTCCACAGTGGCTGGAATCACCACGTCTGAGCCCGTGACATCGGTATCGACATTATATAGCAATGCGTCAGTGTCGCCAAGATAAAACGACAGTCCGCCGGTCTGCATCTCGCCGACAGCTATCACACTTGTCGACGCCACCCACCGGTCTGCCTGGCGATATGCCGTCACACAACCATTGGGCACGAAAAGCGGACAATTCAACTGCCGCGAATTTCTCAACGTTGGCGGTGTCGTTGCCTTTGAAATCAATTTCTTTATTTTACTCCAAATTCCAACCGTATATATGTCTGTGACAGTCGACGGAATGGTCAGTTCTGTAACAACGGCTCCAGTAAAGGCAGAACTTCCAATTATCGACAAGCCTTCGTTGAGCGTTATCGACGCAAGGCTGGAGCATTGGCCGAACGCAAACTCCGGAATTGTTGCCAATGGAGCGCCGGTGAGGTTGAGCGATTTGATTCCCGATATTTGGAAAGCCCCCTTGCCTAATTTATTCAAGCCAGGCAGCGTCACGTCAATGGCCAAAGCACTGCATTCATAAAATGCATAATCGCCTATCTCCTCGACTCCCGACGGCAGCTGCAGCGATGTCAACGCGGAGCATTTGTAGAACGCATTGCCGCCGATAGTCTTTACCGTTTCTGGAACAATCACTTCCGTAATCTTTTTGTAGTAGAATAGTCCGCGTTGAATCTTTGCGAGCGCACGGGCTGCTCCGCCTATCTGTATTGTCTTTGACAAGGCAACCGAAGTCTGTGTTCCGTCAAAATATATGGCGCAGGCATTGCCGTCTTCCATTGCGGAATAATAAACATTGTCTGCCTCTTTCAATCCGCCATAAACCGACAATTCATAGCCTTTCTCAACGCCCCAATGCCCCGACAGAGTAGTCCGATAAACCGGGATGCTCGCAATGTCGGGAGCCACGACCATCAGATGTGCACTCTGAAACGAATATTTTCCAACCGCCGGAGGCGTCTGGCTCATAAAGTGGATCAACTTATAGTCGGAACCCACGGAATTATCGGCGAGCACAGGAGAGCCTTTAAACGTAATCTTTTTCAGAGTCTTTCCACGCAGAAAGTATGTGCCTACATACTCCACACTCGCAGGAATTGTCACTTCCGTCGCCGAAACAACTTCAGAGTAGAGCGAATTCTTTTCCAGTCGTTTCAAGCCTTCTGGAAGCGTTATCGCCGTAATGTTCTTTATAAGCGACTCGCCCTCGCCTTCAAACATTCTCACAGCAAGCTCCTCCACGGGATAGGTCTTTCCTCCAATCTGCACCGTCTGCGGAATATTGAGCGGGCCGTTGAGCTCGCTCACCACGTCGTAGCCGATTGCACGGTGGGAATCGTGATAATAACGTATGCCGTCTACATCCGCATAGTCTGTGCCTTCCACAAGCACCTCCGCCTGATTCCATCCGGCAGCGTTATAGGCATCGGAGCATCCTTCTGGCACGTGCACTGTGGTGCGGCCCGAATATGCCTTGTATTGTATGCGGGTGACTTCCGGCAACGTGGGCGGAACGGCCGACGTCAGCGTAATCTCCACATTCTTATAAGACGTGTCATTGTCAATGAAATAAACAATGTTGTTCGTAACAGAGCCTGTGATATAATCACGGCTGCCAGCGGTTATCGTTGGCGAGCCTTCGATTGTCAGCTTCTGTATTCGTCCCGACTCAATCGTGACCATCTCCTTCACCGATGCCGGAAATGTCAGTTCGCTGATGCCCGACATTTGTGCAAATTTCGTTTTTACCGACTTCACCGTGCCGGGGATTACGAGCGACGTCAATTTGCTCTGCCCGGAAAATGCGTTTGCCTTGATTTCAAGCAAACCCTCCGGAAGAACTATCGACGTGTAGTCGAACCAGCCACCCCTCAAGCCATAGACGGTGAACGCTCCATCGCCGAGCGCCGTGACGCGGTAGGTCTGATTGTCGTTGGGGTTTACAACTGTCGTCGGCACCACTACATCCATCTTTGTGGGACGCACCATTTCGCCGTCTACCGCATAGTCATACTTCGCCACTTCGACGGTTTTCGCCTCAGCGTCGGTGATGTTGTAACACAGCTCATCGACAACAAAGTCGGACGCCTGTATGCCTGTCGCAACGGCAAGCATTGCCGCCAACAGACAAATTTTAATTCTGATTTTTCGCATAAGATTTGGTTTGTTTTTTCACTCGCAAAAATCGGCATTCTCAAACCGACTGCAAAAAATCAAAGCCACAAAAATGTTCCTCTCGCGCAATCCGATGTTCCTCTGACGCAATTTGTCAATATAACATTCTGACCTACAATTAATTCACTCCTTTGCTTTTTTTTTGATTTTCATTCCCCTCCACACCATCTTTTCACTGCTTTCCGGAGTGCGGAATCAAACATTTACAGCACACCTGTGCCGTCTGACTCATTGTCTATTTTCTTGACGCCATTGTCAAATTTTTTGACAGTCAGGCATCCCGCCTAAAATCGTTACCAATTATGTCTCAACAATTTAACTCTTTTGGCACTATTATAGCACTATTTTTTTACATGAGAATAAAATTTGTCATATTATCAATGTTTCTGGCGGCGTTGGCAGCCACGGCTCAGACACGGATGTCGGTCGACAGCTGCATGCGCTATGCCGCAAACCACAATCTCGACGTGCGCGCAGCCCGCATTTCGCTCAGCGACAGCCGTCTTGACCAACAGTCGGCATTGGCAAGCACACTGCCGTCGGTGGGCGCTCAGATAGGCGCACAATTCAGCTTCGGACGCTCCATCGACCCCGCCACCAACACCTACAACAACCTGCGCACATTCGGCAATTCCTACGGGTTGAGCATAAGCGTGCCGCTGTTTACCGGTGGAAGTCTTGTAAACGACTTCCGCAGCGCGCGTGCAGCCAAACGCCAGGCGGAGTCGGAAGTCGACGCGCAGCGCGACAACGCCTCTATCGCGGCACTCGACGCCTGCGTCAATCTGCTATACTGTCAGGAATTGTCTAAAATTATGGATGCCAAACACCGCGAGAGCCTCGACGCTCTGAAGCAGACTCGCCGCATGAAGGAGCTGGGGCTGAAAAGCGCCGTAGACCTAAGCCAAAGCGAAGCCCAGGAAGCCGACGACGACTATTGCCTCACCTCCGCGCTCGCACAATTGCGTTCTGCCGAACTGAAACTGAAATCGACGATGAATTTTCCGCTCGCCGACAGTCTTTCGGTGGAGATGCCGGCAACAGGGGCGGCTACGGTCAGCAACGGGCTGCTGGCTGCCGACAATCCCCTGTTGCGTCAAGCCGAGGCAAACGTCGAGACTCAACGGCTAAACGCGCTCTCTGCCCGCGGACGGCTGATGCCGTCAATCTTCCTCAACGCCGGCATTTCCGACTACTATTACAGCCATCAGGGTCAGACAAACGAGTCGTTCGGCAGACAGATGGACGTGAACTTCGGACAATACGTCGGTGTGTCGGTAAGCATTCCGCTGTTCAACGGTCTGAGCCGCATCAACGGCTACCGCAAGGCGCGCAACAGATATGTGGCGGCGCAGATTGCATTGGAACGGCAGCGGCTGCAACTTGACACCGACTTCTCGCAAGCCGTCATCGACCGCGACAACTTTGCCAAAGAGATTGTGAAGATGGAGCGCAAGGTCGATGCCGACTCGGTGGCATACGCTCTGGCGCGACGCAAATACGACGAGGGACTGATGGACGTGCTCGACCTGCGCAAAAGTGCCGACAATTGGTTTGCATCGCAAGCCGAACTCGTGCGCTGCCGTTTGCTCTTCGACGTGAAACGTCGCCTCGCCAACTATTACATTACAAACAAAATCTTTGACTGACATGGACATACAACTGAAAAAGCGCCGCTTCCCTATAAGCCGCAAAACGATTACAATAATTGCCATTGCCGCCGGAGTGGCTATAGCCGCCGCTATTGTGGTGCTACAAGGCGGAGCGTCGGCAATGAGAGTGGAGAGGGAGTCGCTGCTCATAGGCGACGTGACGCGAGGTCAGTTTGACGACTACGTCCGCATTCTCGGCAAGGTCCAGCCGCTCACATCGATACAGCTGAGCGCCGAGGAGGGAGGCATCGTGGACCGCATTTTCGTGGAAGAGGGCACGAGAGTGGTGAAAGGACAACCAATAGCACAGCTGCGCAACTCTTCGCTCGACCTTGAGATTCTCAATGCCGAGGCAAACCTCGCCGAGAAACAGAATTTCCTGCGCAACACGCAAGTGACAATGGAGCAGGACAAACTAAGCAACCGCACAGAAAAACTGCAGCTCGACATCGATGTGCGACAAAAACGACGCACGTTTGAGCAGTACAAACGTCTGCTCGACGAAGACCTGATTTCCAAAGAAGAATATCTGAAGGCACAGGAGGACTTTCAGCTTGCCTCGGAGAAGCGCAAGCTTGTCTGCGAGCGGCTGCGCCAGGACTCCATCTACCGCAGCATCCAGATAAGCCAACTTGAAAGCGACCTTCAAAACATGCGTCTGAGCCTCGACCTTATCCGCCAGCGGCGCGACAAGCTGACCGTATGCGCTTCTGCCGACGGCGAGCTGGGACAGATGTCGCTGGAGCTGGGACAGACCATCGCTTCCGGACAGATGATAGGCCGCATCAACGTGGTGAACGGGCATAAGATGGAAGCCGACATTGACGAGCACTACATCGACCGCATCGCCACCGGGCTGACTGGGACGATGGAGCGTGGCAAATCCACCTATCAAGTGATGGTGGGCAAGGTTTATCCCGACGTGCGCGACTCTAAATTCCGCATCGACATGCAGTTTGTGGGCAACGTTCCTGCCAATATGCGCAACGGGCAGACAAACTATGTCAACCTGCGCCTCGGCGAACCTTCGACGGCAATAATGATTCCTCGCGGATCTTTCTTCTCGACAACAGGCGGAAACTGGATTTTCGTGATAGGTAAAGACGGCAAGACTGCCCATCGCCGTTCTGTAAAAATCGGACGGCAGAATCCGAGTTTCTACGAGGTGACCGAGGGGCTGCAGCCGGGCGAGCGTGTTGTGCTTGGCGGCTACGATAATTTCGGCGACTGCACAAAACTGATTATTGAATAATATAAAAACATCCACAGATATGATTATCAAAACAACAAATCTCACAAAGACATTCCGCACAAGCGACATCGAGACCATTGCGGTCAACAACATCTGCCTTGAAATCGAAAAAGGCGAATTCGTTGCAATAATGGGTCCTTCGGGATGTGGCAAAACCACATTGCTGAACATTCTCGGACTTCTTGACTCGCCGACTTCCGGCTCTTTTATGCTCAACGGCTCAGACGTCGGAACGCTCGGCGAGCGCGACCGCACTCGCCTGCGACGCGGAAAGATTGGATTCGTGTTCCAGAGTTTCAATCTCATCGACGAACTCACTGTGAGGGAAAACATCGAATTGCCGCTCACTTATATGAAAATCCCATCGGCTGAACGCCGAAAAATGGTCGACAACATCATGCAACGCATGGAGATAAGCCACCGCGCCAAGCATTTTCCTCACCAACTGTCGGGCGGACAGCAGCAGAGAGTGGCTATTGCACGGGCTGTGGTGAGCCATCCCGACCTGGTGCTTGCCGACGAGCCTACGGGCAACCTTGACTCCAAAAACGGAGCGGAGGTGATGAGAATCCTCAGCGAGCTCAACGCCGCCGGCACCACCATCGTGATGGTAACCCACAACAAGCACGACGCCGAGTATGCCGCGCGTGTGGTGGAGATGCTCGACGGAAAGATTGTGTCGACAATACAAAACAAAAATCTTTAAACTGCGGAGGAATCAGACGATGAAATCACTATTACGCAACCTGATGTTCGTGGCGCGGCGCTACCGCCTGTCGGTGGTGCTCAACCTGCTGGGACTGACAGCGGCATTCATGGTGTTTGTGGCACTGTTGATGCAGATTGACTACGACCGCAGCTACAATGCCGCACTGGCGGATGCCGACCGCATAGCCATGCCTTGCAACATTCCGCCAAAAGACAGCGATTTTGAAAAGTTTTCGTCAATGAGCTTCCCTATAATGGAGCTGATTGGCGGGCAACCGCATGTGGAAAGCTACACCTATATCCTCGGCGACTGCTATGAGGAGACATTCTACATCAACGAGCATTTCTGCTCCGGGACGTTTATGATGTGCGCTCCGAATTTTGCCGACTTCTACAATCTCGACATCGTGGTGGGCGACAAAAAATGCCTCGACGCCAATCAGGTGATGATACCGGAAAGTTTCGCCAAGAAATATTTCGGCGACGCTTCGCCATTGGGCAAAAGCATCAACAAAGCGAAAACATGGATTGTGGGTGCCGTCTACCGCGACATCCACGCCAAAAACACATGGCTGAGGAATCCTGTGCTCAGAGTAATCGACAAATCGTGGTTTGGCGACAATCTGACAAACCCCAACATGAACTCGTTCACAATGTTCATAAAAGCCGACAAAGCGGAGAATTTCCCTGCAATACAGGCGTCGGCCAACAAGCAGTTTGAAGAAATCTGCAAAGGCAACGAGTGGTTTGGCAATACCCGCAAGGAGTTTGTGCTGATTCCGCTGACCGAGACCCACTACAACAGCGATTTCATTCTGGTGGGAGAACAAATAAAAGCGTCAAACGAGAAGATTCTGCTGTCAATAGCCTTGCTGATTCTGCTGATTGCCGCCATCAATTTCGCCAACTTCTCCAACGCGCTGATTCCGATGCGCGTGCGCAGCATAAACACGCAAAAGATTCTCGGAGCCACACAATCGTCGCTGCGCCTGTATCTGACAGCAGAGGCTGCCGGAATCGCTTTTACGGCATTCATAATTGCCGTCGGTGGGTTGTTGCTGCTGTCGCACACGGAGATGAACCAACTGACCGTGGCTGGCATAAATCCTTTCGGCAACCTGCACGTGCTTGGCCTTTCTGCCGCGACGGCGATTGTGGCAGGTGTTCTTGCCGGGCTGGCTCCCGCTTGGCGGATCACGTCGTTTGCCCCTGCCGTGGCGCTTAAAGGCAACTTCGGATTGTCGCCAAGAGGCAAGGCTATGCGCACGGCGATGATAGGGCTGCAGTTCTTCATCTCGGCTTCGCTGATTGTCAGTGCCCTGCTTATGCAATGGCAACGCGACTACCTTGTGAACTCCGCCGACTACGGATTTCAGAAGGATGAGCTGATAGTATGCGACATCACCCGCGCCGACATCTCCGAGCCGCAAACCGCCGTCGAGGCTTTGAAACGTCTGCCGATGGTGGCTGATGCTTCGCTGTCGTGGAGTGTGGCTGGGCGCAAAGACAACTCCCAGGGATGGGTGTTCCATAGCGCCGACGGTGATGAGGTGGCGCCACGCACCCTGTTTGCCACCGCCGGCTATTGCAACACAATGGGCATAAAAATCATCGACGGACGCGACTTCTGCGCCACCGACACAAATGCCATAATCCTCAACAAACTGGCACGCGACAAATACAGCAGCTCTGTCGATGTTGGCAAATGCCTTATGTTCGGCGGCACACAGTTTCCAATCGTGGGTATCTGCGACAATGCGAAGTTCTCGTCGCTGCACAGCAAGACGGAGCCTGTAATGATTGTGTTGAGTAAGGACTTTAATTGCGACAACCTGACTGTGCGTGTCAAGAAAGGCGCAAACATGTTTGACGCTGCCTCCAAAATTCGCACGGAATTGACGAAGTTCAACGCTGAATACCCTTTCGAGATGCAGTTCTACAACAAGATTCTCGACGACACCTACAAAAACGAGATGCGCCTCACCAATCAGATTTCGGTTTTCTCGCTGCTTGCCATTGCCATCAGCATTATGGGTGTGTTCGGGCTGGTGGTGTTCGACAGCGAGTACCGCCGACGAGAGATTGCCGTGCGCAAAGTGTTCGGCTCGTCGACTGCCGATGTTGTGGCAATGTTCAATCTGAAATACTTAAAGATTCTGGCTGTCAGCTTCATTCCTGCTGTGCCTCTGTCATATTGGTTCGTGAACCGATGGCTTGAGGAGTTTGCATATAGAATCAGCATCGGCTGGATGGTGTATGCCGCCACGTTCATCGCCCTTGCCGCACTGACTGCCGCCACTGTCACCTATCAATGCTGGCGCACAGCCAGGGCTAATCCTGTCGACAGCCTGCACGCTGAATAGCTTCCTGAAAATATAAGTTTCCTCAATCCCGGCAGAAAGGCAATTGACTCTTGCCGTTTTTGCCGGGATTTTTCTTAACTTCGCAACACAATGAAAAAGCAAGGCAAAATACTTATTGTCGACGACAACCGCAACATTCTGTCATCGTTGCGGCTGCTGCTCGACGATGTCTTTGAGGATGTGATGACGCTGCCGTCGCCAAAAACCATGCTGAATGTCTTGGCGCAAGGCGTCGATGCCGTGCTGCTCGACATGAATTTCGTGACTGGAATCAACAATGGCAACGAGGGTCTGTACTGGCTTCACAAAATCAACGACAAGTTTCCGGATGTACCTGTTGTGCTGTTTACGGCTTACGCCGATGTGGAGCTGGCGGTGCAGGCGATGAAGGACGGTGCTTTCGATTTCGTGGAAAAGCCGTGGGACAATACCCGCCTGATCGACACGCTTATGCGCGCGGTTAAATCGCGGCTGGGATCCGCTCCCGCCAATCCAGCTCCGACGGAGATGGTCTGGGGACAATCGGAAGCAATGCTGCGACTGAAGACTTTGGTGGAGAAAGTGGCACGCACCGATGCCAATGTGCTGATTACTGGCGAAAACGGTACGGGGAAGGATGTGCTCGCCCATGAGCTTCACCGCCTGTCTGCCCGCGTGGCGAAACCGATGGTGTGTGTCGATATGGGTGCCATTACCGACACGCTGTTTGAAAGCGAGCTGTTTGGCCATGTCAAAGGTGCGTTCACCGACGCCCGGACTGACCGCAAGGGTCTGATTGAGGAGGCCGACGGTGGCACGTTGTTTCTCGACGAGATAGGCAACCTGCCGTTGCACCAGCAGGCAAAACTGCTGACCGTGGTGCAGCGACGCTATGTGCAGCGCGTTGGCAGCAACACGCCTACAACCGTCGACATTCGCCTTGTGTGCGCCACCAACAAGGACCTTCAAAAGATGGTTGCCGACGGCTCTTTCCGGGAGGATTTGCTCTACCGCATAAACACCATACAGCTCGAACTGCCACCGCTGCGCAATCGCCGTGACGACATTCCGCTGCTCGCCGACAGCTTTCTTAAATACTATGCCAGACGCTACGGCAAGGATATATGCCGCTTCTCAACGGAGGCTATGGAGGCGTTGAAGAGCAATGCCTGGCCCGGCAACATCAGGCAGCTGCGCCACGCCGTGGAGAAGGCGGTGATAATCACCGACAACGCGGTTATCGGCTCTGCCGACCTGCAACTGCCGGTGGCTGCCGCGACTTCAGCTGAGCCGGAGATTACGATTGAGGCGATGGAACGGAAAATGATATGCGACGCCATTGCGCGCTGCGGAGGCAACCTGTCGCTTGTGGCGACAAGACTCGGCATCAGCCGCCAAACTCTCTACAACAAGATGAAACGCTACGAAATTGAGCCTTGACAATGACCAGGATTCTAAAACATATTGTTTTCGTAGCCGTAATTGCCGTTGCTCTGCTTTTCTCTGTCGGCGCTTCGCCGACGGTTATGGCTGCCGCAATGGCTGCCGTGGCTGCAGCCGCTGCAATCGGAATAGCGGCTGTCAGGCATGAGCGGCAAAAATACGCTACGCTGCTCGAAGCCATACGCAACAACGATTTCACAATGCGCTTCCAGAAAGGTGACAAGGAAATCAACGCTCTGCTCGACTCGCTGACTGAGATTATAAAACAGTCTAAGTCGGGCACCGAGCTGCGCGAACGCTACTACAAGGCAATCATCGACCGGGTCAATGCGGGAATCATTGCAATCGACAGCAATGGCAACGTGCGCATCTGCAACGACAATGCGCTCAAAATGCTCGGAATGAAATATGCCGCCAACACTGCCGCTATAAACCGCTCTTTGCCTGGTTTCGACAATATAATAGCCGACTCTACTGTCGCGGGAACTACAATCGTCGGCTGTGGCAAAGACAAGAACTTGTCGGTAAGCGTGTCGGGATTCGTTCACGACGGCAACACGACGACGGTGTGCGTGCTGACCGACATCCACAATGCGCTGAGCCACAAGGAGGTTGATGCATGGATCAACCTTACAAGGGTGCTTACACACGAGATTATGAACAGCATCGCTCCTATCAACGCCCTGAGCGACAGCCTGCTGCCGACGGCATCCGGCACAATGAAAGAAAAAATCGAGGTAATCCGCGACACTTCGGCATCGCTGATGGCATTCACCGAGACTTTCCGCAAATTCTCTGCCATCCCAAAGCCGCAACGGCAATTGGTCTACGTTGCGGATCTCATATCCGAGGCTACGACTCTGCTCAGCGAGTCAATAGCGAATGCTTCGGTGAAAATACATACGGAAAATGGCTTGATTGTCAATGCCGACCGCACGCTGATGGTCCGCGCGCTTGTAAACCTTCTTCACAATGCGGTTGACGCCGGAGCTACAAAAATCGACATCTGTTCTCGCTCGTGCAGCGACGACTCGGTGGTTATCGACATCTCCGACAATGGCTCTCCGATTCCTGAAGAATGCCGCGACCGCATCTTCGTGCCGTTCTTCACCACGAAGCAAAACGGATCGGGCATCGGACTTGCCGTGGCTCGGCGTGTGCTGTCGCTCCACGACGGCGGCATATCTCTCATTCAGCCCACCGACGCTCCATACACCAAGACGTTCCGAATGTCGCTCCTGTAGAAAGCGGTCATGTGACTGACGGAATATTTCGACATCAATTTGCGACCAATTCAGCCATTTCTTCTTTAGTCAATTGGAAACGGAAACGTTCAGGAAATCTCTCCATATTCCGTTTTACAGCTTGATTTAGCGTCTTGATTTCCACCCCATAAAGTTCAGCCAGATCTCTGTCTATCATTATCTGCTTTCCTCGAATTGTTATGATTCGACTTTCTATAGGAGCGGCGACTATAACCTTATTATTTGGTAACCGGTCACAATTTGTGTCCGGTTCGACTTTATCTTGATGCCCTGTTTTCTTTGCCATTGTCACATTCTTATTTATGCCACATATAATGCCTTATCGTGACAATCCATCATTAGAAAAAGACTTTTTGAATGAAACGAAAATAAAAGCATCATTCTCCTGTAATTTCCATTTGCTGGGGAAAAAGCTCTGTATTTCGGGTTGTCATTGAAGTAAGATTGTTTATTGTTGTTTGCCAATGATGATGTAACTTTGCATCGTGGTAAATCAATAAAAACAACTATAACATGTATCTCGAAAACATCAATTCTCCTGCCGATGTGAAGAAGCTGTCTGTCGGCGAACTGACTTCTCTATGTGCTGAGATGCGCGAGGCGCTGATTCAGAAACTCAGCGTGCATGGCGGACACGTGGGCCCGAACCTCGGCATGGTGGAGGCCACAGTGGCTATGCATTATGTGATGAACTCGCCGGTGGACAAATTCGTGTTCGACGTGTCTCATCAAAGCTACGCTCACAAGATGCTCACCGGACGCAAAGAGGCATTTACAAACCCGGATTGCTACGATGAGGTGTCGGGCTACACCGAGCCTTCTGAAAGCGTGCACGACCATTTTGTTATCGGACACACCTCGACTTCTGTAAGCCTTGCTTCGGGACTGGCGAAGGCGCGCGACCTGCGCGGCGAGCGGTTTAATGTGGTGGCGGTGATCGGCGACGGCTCGCTAAGCGGCGGTGAGGCGTTTGAGGGCCTTGACGTGGCTGCTGAGCTTGGCTCAAACATGATTGTGGTGGTCAACGACAACCAGATGTCGATTGCCGAAAACCACGGCGGTCTTTATCGCAACCTGCAGCTGCTGCGCGAAACCAACGGCGAGGCGTCTTGCAACTTCTTCAAGGCTATGGGATTCGACTATCTCTATGTGGCTGACGGCAACGACGTCGAGGCAATGATCGAGGCTTTCCGTCGTGTGCGCGACATCGACCATCCCATCGTGCTCCACATAAACACGCTTAAAGGCAAAGGGTATCGGTTTGCCGAGTGCCAGAAGGAACGTTTCCATTGGAGCATGCCGTTCGACATCCCTACCGGAGAACTGAAAAAGCCGGCTGCCGACAAGGGCTATGACACGCTGACTGCGGAGCATCTGCTGTCGCTGATGAAGGCCGACCGGACGGTGGTGGGCATTACGGCCGGCACTCCGGCGGTGTTCGGTTTCACTAAAGACCGACGCGAGCTCGCGGGAAAGCAGTTTATCGACATGGGAATCGCGGAGGAGCAGGCTGTGGCTATGGCTTCGGCGCTTGCAAAAGGCGGGGCGAAACCGGTGTTCGGGGTCTACAGCACGTTCATTCAGCGTGCCTACGACCAGTTGTCGCAGGATCTCTGCATCAACAATAATCCTGCCACGATTCTCGTGTTTTGGGGCAGCCTCGGCGCGATGAACGACGTGACACACCTCTGTCTGTTCGACATCCCGCTGATTTCAAACATCCCGAATATGGTCTACCTTGCGCCTACATGCCGCGAGGAATATCTGGCAATGCTCGACTGGAGCATCCAGCAGACTGAGCATCCGGTGGCTATACGTGTGCCCGCCACTGGCGTGGCTGGGTCGCGCAGCGTTGACTTCCCTACCGACTATGAGCCGGAGATGAATCGTTTTGAGATGGCTCATCGCGGCAGCGGTGTGGCAATCATCGGTGTGGGCAATTTCTTTGCTCTTGCCGTGACTGTGGCTGAACAGCTGAAGCAAAGCGGCATCGATGCGACTGTTGTCAACCCTCGATTCCTAACCGGTCTCGACACAGAGCGTCTTGAAGGCCTACGCGACAACCACAGCTTGGTGGTGACGCTTGAAGACGGCGTGCTCGACGGCGGATATGGGGAAAAGATTGCCCGCTATTATGGCGAATCGGAGATGCGCGTGATGTGCCGTGGTGTTCGCAAAGAGTTCATCGACCGATACAACGTCGGCGAGGAGTATGCGGCAAACCGTCTGACTCCCGACCAAATCACCGCCGACATCCTTGAAATCCTGAATTGACAAATCATCGCTCTGTCAAAGACAAAAAAAACATCCCGATTGCAGCCGCAACCGGGATGTTTCTATTTATGGGGAAATGACTGTTATTTCACAATCACCTTTACACCGTTTACGATGTAGACACCGCGCTGCAAGCCCTCGATGCGGGTCTTGCCTGCCACGTCGGCACGGCGCACGAGTGAGCCGGCGGCGTTGTAGACGCGTACGGTGGCTTCTGACGCACTTTCAACAACCACTGCACCAACTGTGCCATAGACACGGAGTCCGTCGGCTGTGAGCATTCCTACGCCTGAGTTGTCCTTTGTCATCTCAATCGGAGTGTCGGTCATGTCGCCCTCTGTGAGATCGATAGTGTCGAATGTGAAGTCATCATAGCCTTCTGCTTTGACAACGAGGCTGTAGACTGCCAAATCCTTAACCTTGATTTCGAAGCTGCCGTCTGCACCGGTTGTTGTCTCGGCAACCTTGTCCTCGCCCTTGTAGAGAGCTACTGAAGCACCGGCGATTGCCGCATGCGACTCGGCGTCGGTAACTGTTCCGCTGAATGTGCGTACCGTCTTCTGCATCTCTACTGTTATGTCGAAGTTGCCCTCGAACGGAACTTCTTCAGAAGAAACCATGTCGTAGCCTGCTGCCTTGAACAGAACGTTGTATGTGCCAAGCTGCTTGAACTTGAGGTCAAACACTCCGTCTTCATCGGTGGTGCCGGTCATCACGTCGGCGCCGCTCTCTGGATTGCTTACATAGATTTCAACTC
>ERZ772883.955-NODE-955-length-25239-cov-46.602089_pt1 | contig 25239 bp, 29 predicted proteins | sample MGYA00580575_ERZ772883 | MGnify/ENA primary metagenome ERZ772883 (study PRJEB29015, sample SAMEA2737666) | human gut metagenome | biome: human gut; feature: human-associated habitat; material: faeces | place: China | collected 2012 ...
CGTGGTTCGAGGCGGCGGGCGAAGCACTCGGAAACATTTTCAGTATAGACTAACACAAAACGGCACCCCTCAAAGGTGCCGTTTGCTTTTAAAAGGGACGGTGATTGATTTTGAAAAAGGTTATCCTGTGTATATTGATATTGTGCTTAGCAGTTCTGCCGTTGAACTCTTCTGTAAAGGCAGTGGAAGATCGAACTGTGTTTTATCTTGATTACGGAGATGTTAAAATCGGTTCAGACGGCGTTTCTGGCTATGATGAAGACGGAAAGCTTGTTTCGGAAGTGAATGCCGTCGGTTATACCGTTACCCAACAAAATCCGCAGAAAGCACTCGAAAGAAGCATATCAATTACTTCCGGTGAGCAGAATGTTGAGATTAAGAACATCAATATTGCAAGAAAGGGCGAAAACGATTATGCTCTGTGTGTCTTAAAGACCGCAAGTGCGGTGATAACCGTTAGCGGCGAAAATCACCTCAAATCAGGAACGTACAGAGCCGGACTGGACATTGCCGTAAAGGCTTCAGCCATGATTAACGGTGACGGCATACTCTATGCCGAAAGCGAGCTGGAGGCAGGTATCGGCGGAGGAAGCGGAAAATCAAACGGAACACTGACTATCAATTCGGGAACAATATATGCAACAGGCGGCACCGACGGTTACAGCGCAGGTATCGGCGGAGGCTCTTCGGGAAAAGGCGGAACGATAACTATAAACGGCGGCACTGTAGTTGCTGTCGGCGGTCTTTATGCCGCAGGTATCGGCGGCGGTTTCCTCTGCAGCGGCGGCACTGTTACAATTAACGGCGGCACTGTTACGGCAATAGGCGGCAACGAAGGAGCAGGTATCGGCGGCGGTTCCGGCGGAAACGGCGGTACAGTAGTAATTAACGGCGGCAGTGTCAAGGCGATTGCAGGCACCGGCGCGGATGACATCGGAAACGGCAATAATTGCAAGACAGAGTTTGCCGGAATTCATAACAGCAACGGTGACAGTGTTTCAAAACTGACGGTTTCCTTGAGCGGCTTTGAGCGTATTTATCAAAACAGCATAGAAAATGCGCCCATAACAGCAGGACATCCCGATGACGAAAATCTATATTTCTATGTGACTTCATCTCAAAATATTGCAACGGTTTATATGAACGGCGGCGAGGTCAAGTACCTGAGCTATAACAGCAGCGGCTATGATGAAATTAACCCGTTTTTGAAGGGAGACGCAAGGTATTCATCTTATTTGATTGTTTCCGATAAGAACAACATTTCCGTTGCCGACGGCTTTTTTATAGAAAAAGAGAACTGCCGTCTTATTTATAACGGCAGTTGCGTGGATAAATTTGAAATTGTCATAAGGGGAGATGTGAATCTTGACGGAAATCTCGACGGAATGGACGCTGTTGAAGCGGCTTGCGTCGAGGGCGGCATGAATACGGATAAGCTTGCTTTGATGCTTGCCGATGCAAACGGCGACGGATATGTAAACACCTCGGATATCAGCTTGTTGGAAAATCTTGGAATTGCGTCAAAGAATTAAAAATCGTTGTCTATCGGATTTTCTCTCATTTCGCTGATTTTTTTCATTCCTTCTTTATAATCTGCGGTTTCACGGCTTTCGGATTCTTCCGTTTCCGTTTGAGAGGAAAGAATGTTCTCGACAATTATATTCTCATTAGCGTCGTCAACAATTATATGCTCTTTCATTTGATTTACGGCTTCCATACCCTGTGAAACATCAGCTGTTTCGCTTTCAAAGTTTTCTTCATCAATCAGATTCAGCGGATTAAGTTCTTCGTTGGGCTTTTCGTGAGGCTCGGCAAGGAAATTATCGATTTTTTTATCGTTGTTTATGTCAATAGTTTCTTTCGGAGTCAGATATTCGTTAAGCTCCATAATATCGGCTTGTGCGGACTGAGCCTTGATTTTTTTTCTGACAACGGTAGTGAGGACGAGAATAACAATCAGTGTTATCACGAATAGAACAATCGAAACACGGCACGACAGAACAAAATCATTGAAGATTTTTGCGATAAGAATGTTTGCGATTTCCATAACTATGAAATATAAAAAGGCAAATATCTCGGCTCCGCCGCAAAGCTTTGTCGGCCGTGACCTTGAGCTGCTTTGAATTCCTTTGAAATAGAAAAAGAAACGTGCAAACGGTGTCAGAAATACTCTGTTATCGTTCTTTCTCAGATCACGGTCATATGTAAAGCCGAAAAGATAGCAGGTCAGAAAAGCACCGAAATTAAATGCCGTAAATATTATGCAATAACATATAATGAGCAAATTGTAATGTCCCATAAGAATCTTCCTTTTGTTTTATATGAGTTAAGTTAATATCGCACAGTTGAGGTATACGAATTGCCTTAATTATACTATATATTTAATTAAAATTCAAATGCTATAGCGCCTAAAATGTGTGAATTTTTGTTGCAAGCATCAGATCGGCAGCGATAAATTATTAAGTCCTTGTCGGTTTATTTAATCACAAACAGTTTTATGATCGAAAACAAAAATAAAGGAGAATGAAAATGACAGAGCTTGAAAAAATGCAAAGAGCAAAAATGTGCATTGATAAGCTCGCGAACGGAATTGACCCGCTGACGGATGATGAGATGACAGACGACCGCAGGCTTAACGATCTTTATATAAGTAGGTGCCATCACATTCCGAAAGAAGGCAACTTCAAAGTCGGAGCAGAGTATGAGTATTCCTACATCATTGACGGCATCTATGTTATAGACGATAACGGTGACAGTTTTGACTTTAATGATTATACCTTTCTATGGTATTTCACAAGGCTGTAAATACAAAAGAGCTATCAGATTTTTTGAACGTCTGATAGCTCTTGTTTTGAAATTTCTTAATTTAATGTCTGCTTTTGCTTTTCATAATTTTTTTTACAATTATCCGTACGGTTAGGGTCAACAAAAATATTGCGAGTTGAATAAACGCCAGTATCGTTGCATAGGGCAATCCATAGTCATACAGCTCACCACAATAGATTATACTTCCCACCAATAATTCGATTACTGAAATCGGAATGAATATAAACAACCACATAGGCTTGATGTTTAAGCACGACAGCAAAAGTGCAGAAAAAGCACCGCCTAAAAGTGCAGAAAGGGACACAGCCATTGCGTCAGAGGGTGTTGCACTCAACGGCACACCAATCATAAATAATGTGTTGACCAAAACAGCCGCTATATATATCAGTATTTGTGCAGCTTGGAGCTTTTTGTTGGAGGCTTTTATTGTTTCAACAAGAATTTCATCTGCTTTTTTGTTTTCTTGCATTGTGATGTGTTCGCCTATAATCAACTCGTTAACTGAAATATCCAACACATCGCATATAGGCAAAAACAGAGACACATCCGGCAAGTTTTTCCCGGTTTCCCACCGTGATACCGATTTATTGGAAACGCCTAATTTCTCCGCAAATTCAATCTGCGTAAATCCTTTTGTCCTGCGGTTTTCTGCAATGAAGCTACCGATTTTTTGTTGGTCCATAGTCACCACCTCTTTCAATGTGAATATAGCATAGATCCACCCAAATGTAAAGGACACAAAGCGAGAATCACGACAAATGCAATGGAATCACCGAATTTAACACCTAAAAACCCGCGTCTGCCGGGAATCAAAATAGTATCCTATGCGTAAAAGGCTTCTGCCCTGTTTGGGGCAAAAGCCTTAAAAATTATGCGATTTTTAGGTTTAGTTGCAAGCCAAGGGGGACTATTTCATCTGTTGCAAAACACGTTTTTGAAAAAAAGTGTTGCAAAAGTGTTGCAAAAACGGTTGCCCGAAAAGTACCAAGTCCAGAAACCCGCATAAATACTGGGTTTTTCGGCACATCTAAACCAAGGGGAACTACTCCCACTCGATTCAAGGTTTTGCAACCGTAACATTTTAGCACAGGTAATATTGTTCACATTGTCCCGGCTATCAGTATTATCTAATACCTATTGCTTATAAGATTTTCTGTTGCCATATTGTTGCCACAAATCCTATAATTCACTTTAGATAACTTGCATGTTTTAAATAGATTACTCCGTGACAATATCCTTGATATATCTAGAAGGAGATTGATACTTTATGTCTCCCCAAGGCATAAGTTTTTTTGCTGGATATGTCATATAACATAATCTTTTCGCTCTTGTGACCGCAACATACATATTATTTTTTTCCTGAGAAAGTTGAGAACCATTAGATTTAACTGCTCTATAGTCTGGGAAAGTTCCTTCACTCAGTCCAATGATAAAAACAACATCAAATTGCAACCCTTTTGACATATGAGCTGTCAAAAGGGCAATGCCATTATTATCTTCAGTTTCTTTCGTCTTGCCCAAAGAAATCTGATTTCTAAAAGAAGTTAATGTTCGATTTTCTCTTGGAACAAGCATACAATACTTGTTCCAATGTTTACGCCATTGTTTAATATCCATTGAAATAAGGTAACGCTCGTCATCATCAAACGAAGACAAAATATTATCTAGATAATTTAATGCCACGTTAAAATTTAGTACCTCTTTGCATAATGCTTCTAATGCAGGGATCATACTTTTATAAGCGGTTTTTGTTAGCACTTCTTTCAAAATGGTTATCCCATCTTGGCTATTGGTAATATTGTCAGAATATTCAACTGCTTTCTGAAGTTGGGTAAGATGAATGTAGTCTTTTTTATTTATAAGTATTCGGATTGCTAATTCAAATACTTTCATGTAATCAGATTCATTATCAATCCCAGTGGAACTTTTTTTGAAAGAAAACAAAATGTTACGATTAGACAATTCCTTTTCCAAATGAGAAAAAACATATTTATTCCTAGCAATAACAGCGATTCTATTTACAGAAAGTTGACCTTCAACATCAGGGTGTCCATTTTGAATTAGTTCTTCAATTTTATCTGCTACGAATTTCGCTTCGGAACTTTCATCTGCCAATTTTTTTGCTAATAACTCACCATCATAAACATAATTTGTAACACTATCATAGTGTTCCAGACGATTAGCAAATTCTACTATTCGTTTTGCAGAACGATAGTTATCATTTAGTTTATAGACATAAGGTGAAAAATCAGCAACGAATGACTTTGTCATGAATTTGCTATCAGAACCATTAAATCCATATATGGATTGATTGGCATCTCCTACCATCATCACATTGTTAAAGTTATCTCCGCATAAGGCCTTAATTACTTGATACTGAGCAAAATTGAGGTCTTGAGCTTCGTCAATACAAATATAGCGATAAAGCGAATTATACACACGGACAACACTAGGATTTTCCGTCAATATTCGATATGCAAAAAATAGAATATCGTCAAAATCCATTGCATTTTGATCTATAAGTTTTCGATTGTATTCTGAATAAATAATAGGAAAAGGATCGTCAACACTGCAATTCTCAGGTAAAACAAAATTTTTTTTCTGTTCGGTTATTAGTTGCAATGTTCGTTGCATAATTCGATTTTTATCTTGCTGTTGTGTAAGAAAATTTTTTAACTCCTGATTTTCTAAAAAGACATCTTTCAGAACAGTTTTTCGATCATCTTCACTTTCAAATAAAACCATATCTGAATCCAATCCGATCAAATTTCCTCTAGATTGAACCAAATCCAAACAAAAAGAATGTATTGTTCCTGCAGTGACTCTATCAAGTTGTTCCTCAAAAGCATGATCTTCTGATAATCGCTCTTTTATCTCATCAGCAGCTAAATTGCTGAAAGTCAGAGCCAAAACTTTACCTCGTTTACTTGAAGATAACAAGCATTTGATTCGCTCTATTAATACTCTAGTTTTTCCGCTTCCAGGACCAGCTTCAACCAAAAGTGCCCCCTCTTTATGATTGACTATTTGTAGTTGTTTCTGTGATAATTGCATCATTTAACGCTCCTTCACTACCCATAATAGGACTCATCGCATCCAGCAAAGATTTTATTTTGGGCGGGATACGACGACTTTCGTCTGAAATAGATACAATCTTTTCAGCAACCCCAATAGCATACTTAGCTTTAGCATGTTTTGCTGTACAGCAATCATATATTGCTTTACGCCAGCCATCAGTTCCCGAATAATCTCTAACGACATCTTGATATATAAATTGATTACACGCGGTACATTTAGGCAAACTAGTTTTTTCTCTACCCGAAATAGTGTGATCCTTGGTACGAACATATTCTAATACAAAATCTGGATCTCCTTCAAGTAAGCAAACAGCCTCAACTATTTCGTTTTCATAACCATTGTTTAGTAAATGTTTTTCGTAATTTTCTTGGTTATCAAGTACAATTACATTGTCACATTGATCAATTTCAGTTGCAAAAACATCTCTAACAGCTTTTTTTACAGTTCTAATTGTGGAACTCTCTCCGTCACTGAAGATATACCATCGGATATGAAAATTTTTGATTAATGTTAAAAATGTCTTATAATTTTGACCACCAATTCCAATTATGTTAATGCCACAAAATGTCGGTTCTATATTATATTTTTCTTTGAAATATATCGGTAATGCTTGCTCTTCTGTTATGCCTTCGCATAATACAATTGCTTTTGCGAATAATAATTCTCCGTGAGATGAAATAACTTCACGCTTGATTCTACTTATTTCTTCTTTTGTGTAATCTTCTGCATTAAAAGAACAAGCTTGAGTCTTTCCATTAATCTTTTCAAAATGTATTAAATCACACAATTCAGCTTGTGCAACAATGCTTGGGGAATGTGTACTAATGATTTTTTGGCCAGAAAACCTACATAATTGAGAGTAGAGTTTTTGCTGAGCTTGTGGATGTAGGTGTGCTTCTGGCTCTTCCATCGTGAGCATAATATATGATTCCGATTCGGGATCATCTTCACTTAAACGTTGTTTTTCCCAATCAACATAAGCTCCCAATGTGAGAAAGGAAATCCAACTTCTTGTTCCCATACCGTGTTGTGATACAGACAATCTTGCTGCCTCACCATCCCTAAAAACAACATCTATACCCTTGTGCAGATCAGTCATCTTACGTGCTAATGGTTCAATTTCAATAGTTCCATTGGCTGCTCCGACTGTTGAGGCAATTGCCGCAATTCTAGTTGCGGTTTGGCCTAATGCTGGTATACTTTCCACAATTTGAGAATTAACATCATTTAACTGTCTTTCTATTTCTGAGACTTTTTCTTGAGGCAAATCCACTCTTGATGTAGCTCTTCCAAAATACGATTTTCGATCTTTAATATCATCTACAACATCTCGTTGAGCGTCCATATAAAAAGCAGAAATATAAGTATTCATATCGCCGGTAAATGCTTTGCGGCGACTGATGCTAGCAGAAGAAATAGAGTGTCCCCAATCAGTTATCTGTTTACGAACAACTATATAATCATTTCTCAAGGCATCATATTGTATAATAGTTCGGATACCTACATAATCACCAATTGGATCTCCTGTAGTAATCCATTCTTCTGTAAAAACTCCAATCCAAAAATCTGAAAAGGTATTTAGAATCTTATTAGCTGCATCCACAGGACGAAGCATTATATCAATAGTAGCACACTTAGAATTGTCTAAAACTTCATCTTTACCAATATAAATGTCTTCTGAAGAAACTATTTTATTTTGCCCTAATGCAATATTTATAGCTTTAAGGAAGTTAGATTTTCCACAATTATTAGCCCCAATTAACACGTTGGACATTGATAATGACAATTCAAGATTTTCAATCGAACGATAATTTTCAATTCTTACTTTTGAAATCAAAATTCCCATATTATTAATTCATCCTTATAGCGATTTTGTATCATATCAAAACACATTTTTCATACCACTCGTGCGGTGGTAATGTTGAGTTAAACGCCGTTTCAAATATAGGATATAGCTCCTTATATGTTTTTTTATTTGACAAAATCTTTTTCAAATCTGATGTTTGTAACGGAATAATTTTCATTCCGTTTACAGATTTAGAGTAATCTTGCGGATCATAGAACGGCATTGATTTTCTGCCTCTAAAATCAGCAATAACATTTATATCAAGATAGTTAGTTGCAAAAACACAATAGGAACTCAAGTTGCCTGTGCGTAGTAAATGCTTGCCCAAATGTCTTGATACCGGTTCCATTTCCATTCTGCGCTGATTAGTACTGTCGGCAAGTGTTGCTTCGAGCAAAAGTGTATGTTCAGGATAGTACTCGGTTGCCTCATATTCATAAACTATATCTGCCTCGCCACCGGCTGCGTGAGTTTTAGGCAGTAAATCAGCGTCCAGCGAGAGCTTCATATAATCAAGAATCTTACCGTGCCTTTCACTTGCTTTGTACCACAAAATACCAAGCACATATTCGAAAATCGTGGGTACATCGGCATTATCGGTAACCATACTTCTGATTTCATCATCATTTCTGGTTTCAAAGCAATCCAAAAGTGACAATATCTTGTCATCAGTAAATTTAGTATCTATAAGGTGCTGTAATCTCTGATAACGTGTATCTTCCAAAGCTTCTCTTGCCGACTGCATATCAGAAACATTTACGCCAAGTTCTTCATTTATTCCGGCAACAATAGTTTCGTCACTTACTACAAGGCACGCAGATATCTCTGACATATCGCAATCTTCATACAATAATTCAGATGGTATAAATGTATCTAAATACAAATTTTTCGCAACAGTTTTAAAAAAATGCTTAGGAACAATATCAAGTTTAATTGTATCATCCTCAAAGAGAACTGCATCTGTTGTTTTAATATATCGTCTGTTTAAATCGAGATAATCCGATAGCGTAGCCTTTGCCTTAAAAAGGTGCATCGTTTTGAAGAAAATTCTTTTAAAATTTTCTTCATCTGTTACGTCATTAAAATCAGTGTTCCTTAAATGGAGAACAGGGTTATTGTAAATTGCTTTTTTTGAAGAAGTGTTAAATAATAACTTTCGCCACCATTTCCCGATTTTCACTTTTGAGGTAGCCTCGTATGCCACACTAATATATGAGTTATCTTTCAAAACATACAAGTTATACAATGCCTGATAAAGTGGAAAATATGCTCTATCATAGTTTTTTCCACCCTCTTTGGAACTTTTTCTATTCATTCCGATAATACGCATTACATCTTCTGTAACTTCATTTTCGAGAAGATAGTCTAATGCCATTTTATAATTCGGCATATCCATCAAACGATTAATAATAATTTTATCAATCGATGTACTGCCGGAACGTAATTGAGAAATACCATCAACAATTTCAGCTGTTTCAACTTGTCCGATACATAACGGCAACAAGTATGTATATTCATCAAGTGTTAAATAATCAAATTTATTTAACAAATGAATCAATACAATAAATGGTCGCACAGTGTGTCCGTCCACATTGTAATATGTTTTCAGCAACTGCTTCAAATAGATATAACTGTCTTTTGCTATTTGAAATTGATTGTCAGAAGAAAAATCATTTTCTAAAGTGATTTTAAGCAGTGCTTTACCAGCATTGCTCAGTTTTCTTCCATCATCTATTAACCCAATATCAACTAAGCCCGAAGTTTTTTCACGAGCGTCTTTTGGTTTGTTTCCGGCATTGCCTTCAACAAAGTCTTTAGATTGCATAAAATCATAATAACGAGTTTGTAAATCTTTATTTCCCGACCAGCTTTTACTCTTATTCTCTTCAAGCTTCCAAAACTCATCTAACAACGAAAGTTGTTCTTCAATAGTTTTATTGAAATTTTTTGTTCTAAAGCTGGTTGTTCCCAAACTCCAGCAAAAGCTTTTATACGGAATCACATTCGGCATAACCGTACTCTCCTCAATAATTTGTTATTAGGACTTCCTCAGTAACGGAGGACTTATCTTTAGTTTGATAATTTGAATTCGAGTAGCTATAATTGAGTTGTATTGCCTTATATTTTTCTGCGTTTTTTTCAAGCCACTCAATTAAAATACTGTTTTCCTTACCTTTACTTCTCAATACATTAGACAAGGCAAATCGAATATTCCTATCATTCAATTCGTCTAAAAAAGATAGTAAGTCTTTTTCATCCTTTTCACCCCAACCACCTTGTTCGTTGTATGTGGCACAAGTAATCAAGTATGGCGGGTCAACATATACAAAATCCTTTGATGTTAACTTCGATGTATCAAATTCTCTAAAGTCACGGCAGGTAAAGATACAGTTTTGTTCTTGGATTTTGTCAATAAAATCAATGAGTTTTTGTTCCATCTTTTTATTGAAATCTCTTTTCCCGACCGGTAAATTAAACTCGCCGTTTGAATTAAATCGAATTTGATTATTAAAAGCATATACGATTATTACATAAAGCATAACATAGTAATAATAATCAAAGTTTTCATTTGCGTGTTTTTGATTAAAATCCGCACGAAGTCTTAAATATCCTTCTCTGTTATAATTACCAAGTCCTTTGCTGCTTTCACAGCCGTAGTAGTCATATCCGTGTTCACTTACAAGTGATAAGTTGTACTTTTCTATAATTTCATAAATCCATTCTAAAACAGATTCTTTATCAAGATTCTTAAACGTATTATACAAATAAAGTAGGTTTTCATTTAAATCATTATAAATAACTCGGTTGCAATCAACATTGACACCAACATTACATCCACCGCAAAATAAGTCTACAAACACATCTATGTCTTTTGGAAAAAGCGGCAATATTTGAGGTAACAATTTATATTTGCCGCCGGTATAATTAAGCGGTGATTGTATCATCTAATTTACTCCTCGTTAAAACAAATACACAAAAATAATCTTTCGGCATTTTCTGAAATGTCAGATTTTCCGGTTGTAAATGCTTTGTAGCTTTCTTCAAAAACCTTTACAGTTCCTTTTTGACTCAGTATTCTCATAATGTCATCGTCGGAAATCTTGGCGTTAGAACGGCAATTTCCTTTTTCAGCCATATTATTATATGAAAGTAGAATGTATTTGGCTTTAATATCGTTTATCAGTGTTTCAAATGCTTTTGTTGCTCCGATTGTACAATATTTACTCTTCATTCCGCTTCTATCCATCTTCTTGGCGACACCAAAAACCTCTGGTTTTTCCCAACGTGCAACATTTTCAAGCAAATGATATGAATCACAATATTGTCTTGAATTATACGGCGGATCTATATAAACGAGGTCAGCCTCAATCCTCTTAACAAGGTTATTGGCGTCCTCGTTAAAGCATTGATTTTTGGGATTGTTGTTAACTTCAGCCAAGGGAACATAAAGTTCCAACGAACCTTCGAATTTTGCCCCTTTTCTGTATGCATCGTAATGTCCGCAGGTGACAGCAATTTTGTCCATTGCATACAGTAACGATGTAATTAAGATTGCTCTTTCTCGATTATTTAAATTGCCTTTTTTATAATTTCGTTCTATATCCTCTCGAATATATCCGATTTTAGCGCAATCTTTTTTACTGAAATAGGTATCTGCAAAATTGCGTGTCATATAATTTTCCTCACAATTAGTTTTTGCATTGTACCTAACAACATAATCAATTATTTTTTGTTGATCATAGCTTTCAGCACCAAACCAAGCAAAATTGCAAATATAGTTACTATACATCAAATCATTTGTAATAAGGGCCTTATCTACAAAAGCAGAAGAAACTGCACCGGTTCCCGCAAAAATATCTGCAACTGTTTCAATATCGGCGCATTCATTATCTACGACACTTGTTATAAACGGGAGCAACTTATACTTATTTCCTAAGTATCGTCTGTTATTTATTAAAGAGGTTTTATAAGTATTTTCAGTTGCAGTCATTGCAAATCCTCCAACAATCATTTTTATCTATCTATAATTATACTAAATATTTAGATTATATCAAATATAGTGTCCAATAAATCGTACTCTTTCAAATCCCGTCAAACAGTTCCGAAAGAGATATTTCTAATCCATTGGCTATTTTTTCAATGTTAACGATAGAAATATTACGTTTTCCAAGTTCAACGCTTGCAAAATAAGTTCTATCCATTCCTATCTTCTGAGCAAATTTTTCCTGACTTAATCCTGTTTTCATTCTCAATTCACGAATTCTGTTGCCTATTTTAGCCGTAATCATAATGTAACCCCTGTGTCAAAGCATACAATTCTCAATTTACCATTTAACATAATAATTATAAGTTAAAACCGCAAATAAGTCAACTGCTTTTAAGTAACAAGTACAAAAATGGCGACAGTGATTTTTCCTGTCGCCATTATGTTTTATGCCGTATAAATCAATTTTTCATTTACAATTTCTCTTGCACGATTTGAGATATTGTTCATAGCCTGAACCCAGGCAAGCATATCAGTCACTTTGAGGTATTCGGTTATATTTTCTTGTTCGGCTAATTGCTTAACAAGTGTATCATACATTTCTGCTGCTCTGACATCTACATCGTGCAAGTATGAATTGAGTTTACACTGAGTAAGCAGGGTTGTATAAAACGCTGGTTTATATTGTTTAATATACTCCTTATGTTTTCTGCCCCAATAGCCGATTTTATAATTCGTATCAGTTGATACGAGATTTGGAATATATACATCACCTACAAGCGCGTAGCTAATACCTGTGTTTTCGTCGGTAATATACTTTTTCATAAAATTCTCCTTATCTGCATAGATCGTCGTACCTATGTCTTGTTTTTTGCTTTGTAATAAAGCGTTTTTGTTGCATTGCCTTTTCAGCTTTCATATTGCGTTTAATTTCATCATTGTCCTCCAAAATGTTTGTCGCAACTTTAACTTCTTTTCGTAGCAAAGACAAAGTTTTTGTGAAATCATCTCGCTTTGATTTTAGTTCTGCCATAACACTCGGTTGTTTGCAACGTCTCATTTTGTTGTAGCAATGCTGCCGTTGCTTTTCGAGAGAAACAATTTGTTCCTTTGTTGTAGAAATAAATTCATTAACAGTCGAAATCGTGGTCAATTATTTAAAATCTATCAATCGTATTTCTTGCGAATACCTGTCGATTCTTCTCCAAGCTGCCCTCATTTCAGGTGACAATGGCTTGTGCTGTTTTGCTTTCGGCAAATAGCCTAACAAATAGCAGTAATGCAAATACAGTGCTTTAAGACCGGTTATTTTTCTTGTTGTTGCAAAGTAACCATTGAACCTAACTTTCTTTGAAACAACATATTTTGGCTTTATTGATTTTTGGAATGTGTTAAATTCGGGAGCAGTTTTCCAAAAGTCATTTTCTCTCAGTCTTTGAAAAACATGCTCTTTATCATACTTCTCACCCAACCGATAAAGTCGTGTGTTTCGAGTATCATTAACAGAACGAATTGTTGCATATTTCAAATCAGGGTTGAGAATAACAATATAGCCTTGCTTTTTGAGCACATAGATAAATTCTTTCGGCGAACAGCTGATACTTAATGCCTTATCTATTGCCTCTCGCATTAAATTGTATTTTGTAGGCTCACCGTTTTTCTCTGCATAATACAAAGTTCTTGAAATTTTATTTTGTGGATTTGCTAATACAGTTAAGTGTTCACGCTCACAAAGCGAATCGGATAAATCTCTGAACTTGTAATACGCTTTCTTGTTGCAATTAAATTTTTTTCCGTTCCACATATTGATAGAGTTAATTACAAAATGATTATGATAAGTGCCTGTATTAAAATGCGTTGCTACAATCACTTGATATTCTGTGCCCCACATTTGTTTTGCAAGTTCGACACCAAGCCTATGGCATTGTTCGGGTGTGACTTCGCCTGTCTTAAAACTTTGATATGCATGGTAGGCAACATTGCCTGATGTCTTCCCAAAATGAACTTGAACTTTTTTCATTTCTTCATAGGCTGTATTGGTATTGCAATTTACGCCTGTGACAAAGCACGCTTCTTCACTGATTGTTTTTTCTCCGTTCTCGGCATAATGAATTGCATTTTTCAAATCAGAGTAAATTGTTTTGTCAGGATTGGCGGCATAATCAACAACACGAGACAGACTGTCCTTGATTGCCCAAATTTTTGTTACAGCCATTATCCGTCATCACCGTAACATGCGTTGAGTAATAGTTCTTTTATTTTATCAAGCCTGCTGTCATTCATTTGACAAATTGATTGATAAGCCCGTTTCAAATATTTATTGGGTGCCGACCTTACACTTTGACCTAACGCACACTTACGAATATACTCGGATAACGATAAGCCTGCACGCTTTGCCTTACTGCAAATGTTTGATTTTTCATTTTCGGTTACTCTGATGTTTATTGATAAATTTCTTTCTCTCATTTGTTCTCCTTCCTTTAGGGGTTATAGGGAACTCCCTATCTATCCGGCAATACATTGCCTATGCTCGCTACAGTCTGCGACTGCAAATATACCCTTTGAGTTTGTTAGTTGCAAAACCTTTTATTTTCGGTTATAATATTAATGCTTTTATTAGCAGATCGCTTGTCATCTGTTGCCGCAGATGAATCCCAAGCGGTCTTTTTTATTTGTTTATTCATCCTTATCCCCCCTCATTTCATAAAGTGTTTTGCTGATAAGTTTAATCGTTTTGAGTAGTTCTAATGACGGTTGAGAGCCGTTTAATGATTTCAATTCAATCAAAACTTCTTCAAGTTTTTTCTTCAAAGCAACATAAACTTTTGGATTACCGACAACAACAATATCCCTTTGAAGTGCTCGATTGATTAAGTAATCTTGCTTTGTCAAACCTGATAATTTAACTCTCATATCAAGTTCATTGCTTTCTTCGGGCGACATTCTGAAAGCAACAGTTTTGTTTCTCCAGCGGTTATGTTCGTCACGATTTTTAGCCGACATTTTCAAATTCACCCCTTTCGTTTTCAAGTTTATTTGCCATTTCGTCTTGCCTTGACGGAAACATATGAGCATAATGATATGTCATATCGACGCTTTCGTGTCCCATCCTGTCTGCAATTTCAACAGCGGAAAAGCCTAAATCAATGAGCAATGAAACATGTGAATGACGCAAATCATGGATACGAATTTTCTTAACTCTGGCCTTTTCACAGCCTGTTTTCATTGACCGATACAACGCAGTTTTTGAAATCGGAAACAGCCTTGTATCTTTTTCTGCACCGTAAAGCATACCTATATAATCTTGCATTTCATCGCAAAGAAACGACGGCATTTTAATTATTCTATTGCTCTTTGGTGTCTTCGGTTCGGTAATAATATCACAACCGTTTATTCTTTGATAGCTTTTGTTAATCCTTAAAGTTCGCTTGTTAAAATCAAAATCACTTGGAGTTAAGGCTAACAATTCGCCCTCACGAATGCCACACCAATACAATAATTCAAAAGCATAATAATGCATTGGTTCTTCCATTTTTGCTTCGGCGAATCGCATATATTCATCCTTTGTCCAAATAAGCATCTCTCTGTCGCTTTCTTTTTTGCCCATTGCTCCTGCTTTTCTTGCAACATTTTCTTTAAGTCCGTAGTATTTAACGGCAAAATTTAATATTGCACTCATTTGGTTATGAATTGTCTTTAAGTAGGTTTGAGAAAACGGTTTTCCGTTTTCATCTTTTGCTTTAATTAACTTGTTTTGCCAATTGATAATATCAGTCGCTTTGATTTCATTTATTTTCTTATCGGCAAAATACGGCAAAATTTTGGTTTCAAATATATGTCTTTTTGTATTTATTGTATTAAGTTTCAACTTTCCGCTCAGGCTTTCAAAATACAATTCAACAAACGAATCAAATGTCATATTGCAAGCACCTTGCAGCTTTAACATTTCTTCTTTTTCCCAAGCCTTTGCCGCTTTTTGAGTAATAAAGCCTCGTTTTTGCGTTTGTTTTTTCTCACCTGTCCAATCGGTATATCTAAACACCGCTCGCCAAGTATTTGTTTTATTATCCTTATATACAGGCATTTTTATCCTCCTTCCGTTTTGTCTGTGCAGTCAATTCTTTGGTAAAAATATTTGCGATTGACTCTGCCCGAAACAACAATTTTTCCTTTTTCGGCAAGTTCTTTATTCAGTTTTTTGATAATCTTATATGCATAAGACTCGGAAACATCAAGAACTTCTGCAACTTCGTCAACCCTCATAAAAATAGAATTTTCAGACATTTTCGCACCTCCTTTGGCTCTCACAGTTACATAATATGTTGCAATTATGATACTTGTATTTACATTTTCGTAACTGTTTAGTTACGGTTTTATATTAACACCTTGCAATTCACTTGTCAAGAATAATTTTAAAATTATCGTAATTATTTTGATAATTTTGTTTGACTTACCGTAACATATATGGTACAGTAATGTTTGAGGTGATGCTTAATGGCAATCGGTGAAAGAATAAGATACATAAGAAAAAAGCACAATATGACTCAAAAATATTTAGGTTTACAACTCGGATTTGGCGAAAAGAACGCCGACTCTCGTGTTGCACAATACGAAAACGGCAGGCGTGAACCTAAAAGCGATATGCTAAAAGAAATTGCAGAAGTACTGCAGGTATCAACACTTGCACTTGACAGTCCTAATCTTGATGACCATATCAGATTGATGCACACATTATTTACTATCGAGGATATTTACGGACTTACTATCGAAAGAATAAACGGTAAACTTTGTCTTGTTCCTGATGAAAGCAGACCGGAGTGCTTTACCGGTTTATACAGCTGCTTAAACGAATGGAATGAGATAAAAGATAAGGTTAAAAACGGCGAAATGACACAGGGGCAATATGACGATTGGCGTTATAATTATCCCGAAGATCTACCCGAAAACATAATAAATACTCTTGACCATTGCTGGGAAAAAGCAAAGCAGGAAAACAAGAAAAGAGAAAAGAACTACAATCCTTTCAATGAGCCGCAAAAAGACCTTTTAGCCGAATTTGAAAAAATCAAAAAAGAACACGCAGAAAAAGAAAATGAAGAATAGAAAAGAGCTATCGGACTTAATGTCTGATAGCTCTTAATCTTTTGTGAATATTATATTGTTGCCAAAATGTTGCCATTTGGGATTGCAAAACTCCAGAACGCCTTGTAAATAGGGCGTTTTCTGAGCCTGCGTCGTTATTCCCACTCGCTCCCAGAAACCGTGACCTAAACGATTTTGTATATGTAGTTTAGCTCCGATTATCAGGATTGCTTAGATTATCCAAGAATTACGGTGTATCATAATTCCTGTTGTCATTGTGTTGTCAAGGATATATGCTATCCAATTTGGCGCAACAAATCCCGTACTATACTTGCAATGCGATCAATTTCAATTTGCGGCAATACTCCTGTATGCATTACAATGTTTCTTGCCATCTCAAGATCATCCATGCGAGAAGTCAGCCATGCTTGACTTGGAATAATATCCGAGAAGTCATCCCAGTTGTTAATGATTATTTGCCCAAGGTTGCCAAGCATCGTATAGCCTATTTCCGAGTCTGAACGACTGGAGAAAAACTTGTTTCTCTGTTCCTCTTTTTTCAGTTTTTCAACGGCTTTTTTGATATTTCCCGGAACTTTTTCTTCCCACCAATTTAATCCGTGCCGTTCCGACATCCGTTCAACAATAAAATTTCGTAGCGTGTTTTCAATGCAGAATATTGCTTGATATACCGAACTCATATTTATTGCATTATTCCACACGATTGGGCTAAAGTCAGCTTCTACAACCCTGCTAACTTGGGTTAAATCGCCTGATTCAAAAACGGTGATTCCTTTCTGTTTTTCCAAAGCCTCTAGCGAATCATAGAGAAGAAGCCCGTTGAAAACAAACTGCCTAAGAGATTGTTCTTTCATACATTATCCCCGCTAAATAAGAAGATTATCTTTCAAGCTCTTGAAGATAGCATTGTAAACAGATATGTCTGTGGTTGCAGGTAGATGAATCTGAATATTATAATGAAATTGTGACGTGATCGGAGTAAGAGCAGGAGCCGTTGGTGCTTCGCTCTCATTAAGTTCCTCTTTTGAAGGCTCTTCATCGGCAATGCCTTCATTAAAGTCTGCATTGTTACATAATGCTTTAAAAGTGTTATATATGCGGTTTACACCATCTTCGTCTTTACCAGTTACTCTGCTGATTGCTCCCTTAACCTCGGCATCAGAAGCTTTGTGTATTTCAACATTAATAGCATAAAGTTCGGAATACAATGACTTGATCTGCGTAGCCAGCACAGTTTTAGCAGTGGTCTTATCTTTTAATTGATCATAAAGGACAGTGGGCGTACCATCGTCTGCTAAAAAACCAAGTTTTTTGGCGAGAGGGATAAATGCTCTATCATTTGTGCTTGTAAATCCTAAAGAACGGAGCACCTCAATAGTAAATTTGGGAGGTCTTGCGGCCTGTTGAATTTTTGAAATAATAGGCGCAATTTTATTGTTGCTTAGCATATAAGGATAATCTGTCATTTGTTTTTTGCCCCTCTCTTATATTTTGTTAAACCCCATATATGTTCCAAATCCGAGCATATAGGCTGCCATTGCTATGGCCAAGTCTTCAGATTCAATGTTCTGTTTTGATGCCAGTTCCCTCAACTCGTCGATAACAGTATCGTGCGGAACAAGCGTGCCATCGAGATCTTTGACCGCCTTTTCGATAACCGAGGGAAGAACCATACACATCTGATAAAATGCATCATCTTGTCCGGTTACAAGAGCATAAAACTGGTCAAGACTGACTCTGCGAATCAGCTTGTGCCCAACTTTACGCTTATCAACTGTAGTTTCCCACTTTATATTCTGTGATCGTTGGGCGATAGCTTCTACCAAGAAACAAGCACAATCATCGTCGGTGAGTAGCTGGTTTTGCATCTTAATGAATGTCTTTCCTGCTGAAGCAGAGTTCATCGTATTATGTTTGTTTTTCATCTCAACATACACTTTATGAACGCTTCCTGCATCAGGAATAGAAATGCCATCTGCATTTTCGTAAATCACATCCCATCCGCCTTCTTCTCCATTCGGCGGAACGTGGCAATATGCTATGTACTGAAAAATACGCTAATGGAAATATCCGATGTCGTTATTATTGGATTTGTCACGCTGCCTGAAAATTTCGTTGCTCACGATCTCGTCCCAAGAGGAATGATAAACCGTTTTATCGAAAATCAACTTAATGGGGTCAATGATGTTTTTATTGAATCTTTTAAGATCAAAAGACTCCAATTTCTCTCCGTATTTTTCAATGGTAGCCTTAACGTGTTCTGTAAAATCCTGCTCTGAAATAAAGCTCAAATTCCACATTATTGCAAACCCTCCAATGCTTCCTTTATTTTTTTGCCGATGTCAAATGCCAAGTTTACCGGAACTGCATTACCAACCTGCTTATATTGGGAGCCGACACTGCCACAGAACTGCCAATCGTCAGGAAAACTCTGACAACGAGCATTTTCCCGTATTGTAAAAGGTCTGGCCTCCAAAGGGTGGCAACGATCCGTTTGCTTTTGACTTGGTGAAGTTAGTACTGCAAGAGAAGGTTCGTCAAGACTCAGCCTTCTCAGAATGCCGGTTCTGCCGCCCTCCATATACCAACAGCTTTTCATATATTCTTTGGCAATATCTTCGGGAATATCTCTCCAATATCCACCCGGTGGAACAAGTTCGAAAATTTTCTTTTTGTAATCTGAATATGGGGTGCCTTCGCTTTTAGGGCAATCAAGAAGAATATCACGCAGAACAGGTTTATATTTATGAGGGGCAGGAAATTCAAAAGAAATTTGATCTGCTAAATCATTTCGAATCCCGACTGTAATTAAACGCTCACGCTTCTGTGCTACACCATAGTCCCAAGCATTCAGCACTTTTTTTTGAATGGTATACCCAGTACTTTCAAAGATGTTCGTAATAGTCTTGTATGTACGTCCTTTGTCGTGAGTGAGAAGCCCTCTTACATTTTCAAACAAAAACATCTTAGGTTGTAATTGTTCTAAAAACTTTGCATAGTGATAAAACAATGTGCCACGAGCATCTTCAAGCCCTAATCTCTTTCCCGCATAAGAAAAGCTCTGGCAAGGTGCACCGCCGGACAACAAATCAAGTTCACCTTTTTGCAGCCCGAAATATTCTTGCAAATCAAGGCAGGAAATATTAGCAATATCATCATTGATAACTCGCCAATTTGGGCGATTGCATTTCAAGGTATCGGCGGCATCCTTATCAAATTCTATCAGTCCTAAAGGCTGAAATCCCGCTTCCTCGACGCCAAGAGCAAGTCCTCCAGCTCCAGCGAAAAGCTCTATTGTAGAAAATTTCTTTGTTTCAGCTGGTGGCATATCCTCAGAAAACGCCATTATATCACCAATATTACACTGCAGAGCCATACAAATTTTTTCTATACTTTCAAAAGAAACAGGTTCATTTTTGCCCATACGAGCCATAACATTGAAACTAACTCCAGCTGCTTCTTTCAACTCGGTTTTATTCATATCACGGTCAATAAGCAACTTCCAAAGATTATTATAACAAACCGCCACAGCGTAGACCTCCAGTCACTAAACTCATAAAACACAAGCTTGGTTTATCTTATTATAGCAGATAAAAGGCAAAAAAGCAAGTGCATCTCACGATTTCGTTAGAATATCTCATACGCAAAAAGATGGCGGCAAGAGTTTTCTTGCCGCCACCATACATTTATACATAGATCAATTCGCCATTTACTATCTCCATAGCCCTGTTTCGGATGTTATTCATCCTGCCGACCCACTCCATTTGGTTGTCTGCCTTAAGTTGCTCTGTGACACCTTCCATTTCTGCCATCTGCTTTACCAGCCGAAGAAACAGTTCCTCCGCCTGACGGTCGATATCGGCAAGGTAGCTGTTCAATTTTCCGCTGGTGAGCAGGGTCGCATAGCTTGCCCGGCGATGCTCCTTCAGGTAACGCCGGTGGCGCTGTCCCCACACGCCGATGGGCTGCTGCTCTTCTTCGGGCAGTTCCAAATTGGGGAGAAGGTAATCCCCAACCTGTGTGTAAGTACCGCCCATTTCCTCAAAAATTGTTTTTGCCATTGTCTGTTCCTACCTTTCATAATTTGTATTTCTGCGCCTTGTGCGCTGGGTTTGCTTTCGCTGCTGCTCCATATCTTTCGCCTGTGCAATCAGATTATCGATCTGCCGACTACCGAGAACCTTCCGCAGGAAACGAAAATCCTTCAGCTCTGAGCGTAGAGCATCATTTTCTCCCTTGAGCCGGTCATTGGCGGCGGTCAGATGCTCGTTCTCCCGATAGAGCCGACCGTTGGTGGTGTTCAGCCGGTGATAGCTGTCCAGAGCCTTGTAATAGTGGTAGAACACCTCTCGGATAACCTCTTTCAATTTCTTAATGTGTGGGTCAACAAACCGCTGTTTATAGGTCTTGGCGGTCATTAGAGTGGGGGGATCGGGGAGTTGAAACTCTGCATCCGACTCAATCCGCTGTTCCAGCTTTTCAATAGACTGCGTACCCTGATCGAAGTTGTCAATTCGATTCTGCACCGTTTCCAGCTCGTCCTGCTTTTCGGCAAGCGTGCTGTCCAGTGTAGCGATTTCTTTCTCTCGTTCCTGTTTTTTGTAGTCCAGAACGGAGAGGTGTTTTTCGTGGGTGCCTTTCTGCTCCCACTGAATATCATACCGCTCCATCACGGCGGCAAGCTGCTCCTTTTCGGACTGTACCCACTGCGCCCATTCCGTTGCACCCCGTGTGCCACCCTTGAAGCCCTGCGCTGCCAGCGCCTGTTTCAGCGATATACGGGTATCAAGCCCTCGCTTGCTCCCGGTGGTGAACGGCACAAAGTCAATGTGGATATGGGGTGTAGCTTCGTCCATATGGAGATGTGCCGAGAACACCCGGAGGCTTGGATTGCGTTCCTGAAAGTCCTGATAATATTCGTCCAGTACCCGCCGAGCCAATTCCGCATATTCGCCGGTGGCGCTCATATCCTCCTTGTTTCCGATTTGTAGGATGATCTCGTGGAAGGGTTTCTCCTGATTGCCGGAGCGAATCTTCTCGTAGTAGTTCGGAATACGCCGGTCACTTCGGGTTTGCTTTTCGTTGTAGCGTTTCAGAGCTTCATCAAAAAGCTGGTGGTACACAGTCTGAATGCGCTCATTGCAGTAGTCGATGTTCAGGTGTGTGCGGCTTCCGTCCACATTCTCTGCCCGGAATTTGCGGCTGTTGTGGTTGACAGAGCCTTTGCCCACCTCGGCGCTGATCGTTCTCTTCATAAAATCTCACTTCCTTTCACTCCTCCGGCCGCAGCCGGGGTTCTGTTACTCTTGTCAAGAGTAACGCAAAAGCACTTTTGACAGCCTGCGGCCATCAAAAGATGCTGTTTGCGCTCTCCGAGGGGGAGACTGAGCGCAGCACAATGCCACGCTCAGTGGGGCGTTGCCCCGGCAACTGCGGTTGCCTCCCCAGCAGGGCTGCCCTTTGAAAAGGTCACCCTGCACCCCGTCGAAACTTCTGTGACGGTGTGTGACGATGGTGACGGTATTTTTGATACCGCACCCGCTCATAGAAATATCGTCACACCGTCACATATCGTCACGATCGCTCTGTCGCTGCAAGCTTTACAGTACGCTCGTTCCGAGTGCGGCTGCTTTCATATCGGATGCCGTACTCATTCAGCAGCCGTCCGGCGTTGACATTCAGCCGCCTTGTCAGGGCATTGGGCTTCATATCCACGCCGAGAAGTGCCGAAAGCTCTGTGGGCGTTCCCGCCCAATCCTTACCAGCCGAAGAAAGAAAAGCTGAAACCTGTTCCAGCAGCGGCTCCGGCGGCGCTTTCCAAAGCTCCGTTTCCACACGCTCCAGCTCCCACGCAAGTGTTTCCTCGTTGCGGAAAAGGTGCAGCCGCTGATCCGGCTGATCTCTTCCGGATACATCAAGACAAGCGGCATTACCGGTACGTTTTTCTTTGGTGAGCAGAAACGCTCCATCCGCCGCACCCAACAGCCCGTTGGTGCCGGAGATCATATCAAACTTATCGTCTGACTGCTGTTTTCGGGTGTGATGGACAAGAAGCAGACAGATGCCATAGCTATCCGCCAGCGCCTTCAACCGTGTGATGATCTGATAATCGTTGGCGTAGCTGTAGTTGTCCCCGCCGACCTCACGCACCTTCTGGAGCGTGTCAATGATGATAAGGGAAGTGCCTGGATGCTCCCGCAGAAAATTAGTGAGCTGCTCGTCGAGGCCGCTGCCAAGCTGACCGGCCGAAACAGAGAAGAACAGGCTCTCATTTTCTGCCGTGCCGAACATCCGATAGGAACGCTCCTGCAAGCGGCGGTAATCGTCCTCAAGCGCAAGATACAGCACCGTTCCTTTACGGACGGGATAATTCCAAAGCGGTGTGCCGGTGCTGATATGATAGGCAAGCTGGGTCATCAGGAAGCTCTTGCCCAGCTTCGGAGCACCGACAAAAAGGTAAGTACCCCGGTAGAGCAGACCATCCAAAAGGGGCGGCTTGCTCTGGTACACATTGTCCAACAGTTCAGACATTGACACGGTTTTCAAGTAGGACGGGTCCATCATTCGCATAATTTCTCTCTGCATTTCATCAAACCCCTTGAAATTCGGGTCAAAATCGGTTAAACTATTGTCAGTAAGGTTTTGGGATGACTGCTCCGTATCTGCGCCAACAGATACATCGGGAGCGGTCATTTCTTTTTCTTTGTTCATTCAGATTCCTCCTTCATTCCGCCGAAAATATCGGCTATCATTTCAATTAGGTCAAGCAGCTCATCATTGACTGCACCGCCAGTCTCAATACGCTGCAATTCCCAAAGCACTTCCGCAAGCTGATTCCGCAGTGCTTTGAACACTCTGGGATTGCCCTGCACCACTACATCCTTGTGAGTGAGCCGCCGGATGATATAGTCCTGCTTGGTCAGCCCGGAGAGCTTCACATAGCGTTCGATTTGAGCATCCTCCTCCGGCGATACCCGGAATGCAACCGTTTTGTTGCGCCAGCGATTATGCTCGTCCCTGTTTTTCGATGACATCTTAAATACCCCTTTCCATATCTAACTTGTCCGCCATGTCTGCCTGCTTTGAGGGAAACAGATGTGCATAGTTGTAGGTAATGTCAATGCTTTCATGGCCTACTCGATCGGCAATGGCAACCGCAGAAAAGCCTTGGTCAATCAAAAGGCTGATGTGGCTGTGCCGCAAATCGTGGATCCGGATGCGCTTTACGCCGGTTTCCTGACAGCCACGCTGCATTTCCCGATACAAATAGCTTTTCGTGACCGGGAACATCCTGTCATCCAGACCAATGTTATACTGCATTTTCAAATACTCCTGCATCTCATCTGCCAGAAAGCGTGGCATCGTAATTGTGCGATTGCTCTTTTCTGTTTTGGGCGGTGTAATGACGTCTTTCCCACCGGTGTGCTGAAATGTCTTGCTGATCGAGACTGTGCGTTTATCAAAGTCAAAATCCGCCGGGGTCAGCGCCAGCAGCTCCCCCTCGCGGATGCCGCACCAGTACAGCATCTCAAAAGCATAAAACGACAGTGGCTTGTCCATCATTGCATCAATGAATTGCAGATACTTCTCCTTGGTCCAGAAAGCCATTTCACGATTTTTCTTCTTGCCCATACTCCCGGCTTTCTTGCAGGGATTTTCCTTCAGGTTGTAGTACCTGACGGCGTGATTGAAAATTGCGCTGATCTGGTTCTGGATGCTTTTGAGATACACCGGTGAGTAGGGCACCCCGTCCTTGTCACGATAGTTGATTAGTTCATTCTGCCACCGAACGATCTGCTGCGGGGTGATGCTGCTCATTTTGAGTTTTCCAAAATAGGGGAGCAGTTTGGTACGGATGATGTGCTCCTTGCTCTCCCAAGTGCTGTCCTTGATGCGGCTGCGCCGATCCTCCTCATAATGCTCCACAAAGCTTCGAAAGGTCATATCCAAGTCGGAACCCAATTTGTTAAGCTGTTCCCGCTCCCAGCTTTGTGCCTCTCGTTTTGTCTGAAAGCCACGCTTCTGGGATTGCTTTCGTTCTCCGTTCCAATCTGTGTACCGATAAATGACCCGCCAAGTGTTGGTTTTTGGTTCCTTATAAACTGCCAATGCGATTACTCCTTTCTCTCTGCACCGTAACAGGTGCGCTCCATAAAATACTGTTTGTTGACTCGTCCCGAAATCGTGAGGAAGCCCTTGTTTTTCAACTCCTCATTCAGCTTCTGGACGATCTTGTAGGCATAGGACTTGGAAACGCCCAATTCCTGTGCCACTTCATCCACTTTCATAAAGCTCGTATTCTCCATTTCATCACCCCTTTCGTTTGGTTATAGTTCTCTTGTTTAGTGTCGGAGAACTTTCTGGCCGCATTCCGATTTGCCCGAGCGGGTACGCCATTACC
>ERZ772883.959-NODE-959-length-25147-cov-7.273553_pt1 | contig 25147 bp, 17 predicted proteins | sample MGYA00580575_ERZ772883 | MGnify/ENA primary metagenome ERZ772883 (study PRJEB29015, sample SAMEA2737666) | human gut metagenome | biome: human gut; feature: human-associated habitat; material: faeces | place: China | collected 2012 ...
ACATGAAGCACTTGGAGGCGGTCATGGACGACGCCTCTATTGCCGGCTGACTTCAGGTCTGCCGGAGCCTGCAAATAAATTTGCGCATAAATCTTGACGGGACCCGAAAGGCAGAGCTACGCCCAACATTTTTCATTATTATTGAAAAAAAGAGTAGAGCATAGAAGAAAAAACCTTTAAGATAAAAGTACCCCTACCTCACCAGAAAGGAAAGCCCCTATGCTCTACGAAGATTATACTGCAAAATTGCTTGGATCGGAAGATGTAATCATCAAAAAAGTCTGGGAAGATGAAAGCGCCCACCATATAGAGCTTGAGCTGCCCCGCCGTAAGCATAGCTGCCCATGCTGTGGAGCGGAAACAGATCGGATTCACGACTACCGAAAGCAGAAGATCAAGGATATATCTGCTTTTGGCAAGGACGTCTATCTTCATCTTCGCAAGCGGCGGTATGTATGCGACGACTGTGGGAAACGGTTTTATGAGAAGAACAGCTTTCTCCCACGCTACCATCGTATGACGAGCCGCAAGAATGCCCGCATCATCGAGGACTTTCGGGATACCGTTTCGGCCTCCTACATAGCCAGAAAGCATAATATCTCTACAACGACAGCGCTCAGTTATTTCAACCTGGTCAATTACTCCTGCAAAGCGCTTCCGGAGGTACTGTCCATCGACGAATTCAAAGGTAATGCTGGCGGGGAGAAGTACCAGACCATCCTGACAGACGCCAGGGGCCGAAAGATCATAGATATTCTTCCCGATCGCAAAAAGGCAGATATGATTCGTTATTTCCTTCGTTTTAAGAACCGAAAAGAGGTTAAATATGTTGTCATCGACATGAATCCTCATTTCCGGGAAGTCGCCGAGATTTGTTTCCCTCAGGCGACCATTGTGATCGACCGTTACCATGTCACCAGACAAGCGATTTGGGCCCTGGAACGAGTGCGCAAGGAGGAACAGAAGCATCTTTCGGCAGACTGGAGAAGGTTTTGTAAGTATTCCAAGGCCCTTCTGAATAAGCCGCCAGACAAGCTGAAAGAGGATGAGCGAGAAAAGCTGCGTATCATCCTTGGCCTCTCAACAAGGCTGAAGCAAGCATACTTCCTCAAAAACGACTAGTAAAAGCTCTTCTCAGAGATCCTGCGCTGCTGACAGAATTCCCGCTTTGTCAGCCCACTGGCGCTGTACTCCTGTATGAGCATTGCCCACTCCTGCGCCCGATACGCATCCCACACTGTTAACACTTCTCCCATTTGACACCATCCCTATCCGTTTTCTCAAAAATCTCACCGTGAGTTTTTCAAGTTTTGGGCTATTATCTCATAGGCAAGGGTGAGATGCTAGGCGGAGGGTTATTGAGCGCTTACGGTATTCTTGTATGTATTGTTGTCAACTGAAAACTATGAACTGCTTGCTCACAGTGATTATCTAACTGAATTTATAATGTATAGCAACTTGTCATTAAAGTGTTTATGTTTCAGTTCTACCGGTGGTGGACAAATATCCGGTGACTCAATTGGAACCGGCTCAATACAATCTGCCCCCTTTTGTTCAAGCGCATATCGCCACTCTGCATCCACCCATTTTGATTCTCGTGCAAAATGAGACCAGCACAGAAACAACACATCTCGCCGTTTAATTTCCTCATGTAGAGCAAGCTCCCAATCATCCCCGCTTCTCAAGCTATCAACATCAAAGAATACATCAAGATCTGGACGTGCTTTCTTCATCCCTTGGATTATTGAAGCAACACGATTTCGATCCTGACTGGCATAAGAAATAAAAGCAGAAAAAATGTCATTTCTCGAAACTGAAATTTTTTGGTCCGAATGAGATGAACACTTCACGACAAACTTCAGTTTGGTGGCGATAACTTCATTAATGTATACATTTGCGGTAAGAAGTATTTGACGCTTTTTGAAATCTTCCGGAAGTTGGATAGCAAACGAAAAGTTAAGGTGTTCTCCTTGCCAGACTCCCATATCAGTATTATCTTCAATCAAAAAATCCGGAGAATCGAGAACGATCTTGATTTCAGAGCCTTCTTTTACTTTTTGAACGCCGGATCTCTTTTCCTGTACAGGCTCATCCATCGCCTTAACCAGTTCATCCACTATATATCGGTATGATTCCTCGTACATTATCACATTGATAATAGAGTATTCTCCTCTTGAAAGTGATTTTGGGGCAATTGCTGAAAACTGAACTTTTTGCAATTTTACAGAGGGTTTCTCTATAGAAACTGGGCTACCACAATAAGGGCAATAATATGCTCCGGAAAAGACAATATTATCGCATACGCGGCAATGAGAAGGAACTCCTCCGGCCAGTTTTCCTGACGGGACAACAATCCCTTCAAAATCATTGTCACTGATATCGTCCTCAGGAGCAGATACATTTACTTGCATATTAGAGTCGGAAACCGTTACTGGCTGACCCTCACGTAAGGCATCTGCAAGCGCCTTTCTCCGCAAAGCCGCTTCATCATCTTGTTGTGTTATTTCATCAACAGATCGACGAGATACTTGCGTTTCTTGACCAAACAAGCCTTGGGACGGTGCCGAACAACACTCAAGTACTTCTATCAGTCTTTGGATTTCCTGGGAGAGTTCCTGATTGTTGTGGAGTACATCATTCAAAACCCGTATGGCCTTTTCATAAGTAGGAGTTAGTGCGATTTTCAATCCATCATCAAGACTTGTTACATCGATCAATCTTATTAATTTATAGATTATATCGATAATCCCTCTTATGTCATCCGATGACTTATACAATTGATGAAGTAATGTGTTCAAATCTTCAGTGCGCATCTTTTCACCTCGTAGGCGTACTTGTTTTGAATAGAAATTGCATACTAATCTAGTTGAAAACGTTTTATCAAGTCAACTACTTCGTTCTTCTCGGATTTTTTTGGAAAAACAAATTAAAACCTATTAAGTCTACAATTATATCATCCGCCTTGAACCGTTTTCTAAATAACTCAAGACATCACCAATTCTCCTTTTTTGAGAATCCGCTAAAGGCAAACTAATAACCTCGCCCAGCGGAACCCATTGAAACTGGCTAGATTCATCATCAAGGCTTACATCATAATTAAGGGCTTCTCCATAATAAACAATTGTAAACTCCTGCCGCACCTCTCCATCAGAGTACGCTACTCTTATGTTTGGATCTGTGTATGTCCCAATAATATCTTTGATTTTAACATCGAGTCCGCTCTCTTCCTTGACTTCTCTCAATGCACACTCGGTCATGCTTTCGCCAAACTCCAATGTGCCGCCAGGCATGGTCCATTTCTTGTTATCCTTACGGTGGAGCATGAGCAGTTCTCGCTTTGAGTTTAAAATGGCAACAGCAGCAGCTGGCCTGATAGAGTTTGCTGCAGGAGAATCGTCTCGGCAATAATAATCAGTTCTCACAGTACGCATTTTCTCTTGCAGCCATCTCAACTGCTCACCGCTGATTTCAATGAGTTGCTTGTCATTCACGGATGGAACTTTAATAAAGAGAATACTTGTTCCCGCCTTTACTCTCTGTGAATATGCTGTCCCTGGCTCTATAGCATAGAAATCGCCTTGCTTAAACTCATAGACTTCGCCAGACTCAACATCCATGTATTCGGTCCAGCCGCTTATCATGTATTGATACTCTGTAGCAACTTCGTGTCTATGTGTTGGCTCTGACTGAGAGACTGGATAGCTTGAAATACCAACTTCAAGTCTCCCATCTTTTATAAAAGTGATTTCTTGCGGCCTTGATAAATTCCCAACGAAATACTGACGTGTTGTATACCTGAGGGCATTCAATATATCCGCATTAAGAATCTTAATGATTTTCCCCATTCTAAACCTCCGCTTACAAGAAATACAATTCCAGGTAATTGTTCTTTCCGCTGCACAAATCCTCAATGGATGAAACGCAGGAGCCATATTGCATTCTATGAGCGTGCTTGATAGCTTCATCGCAAGCTACGCGGATTGGTGCAATTCCAACTCGGCTCTCATAGGCAGCTAGCAATGCCTCTGTCATTATGAGGCCCCATTCTTGCTGTATCTTATTGTAAATGCTTCTTGCTCTATCGGCAAAATCTACCGCTTCCTTAATATTCCCTAACCTAAAATTTATATTTGCAATACCTAAATATGCATGCGCCGTCCATCCGACTATTCCTTTAGCGACAGTGTACTTCAAAAGTCGTTCATAGCAATCTAATGCCTCATCATCATTACTCATGCATGTATAGAGATTGGCTAACGCTCCAACCAAATAAGCTTCATATCTACCTGAAATCTCCTCACGCACGGGGATGTTTTTCTTGATGAGATTTTCGGCCTCCTTATACTCTCCAGCATGACAGAGGCAATCAGCCATCTTTCTTGCATTCCTTTTTGAAAAGTCACACAAACCAAGGCATGTTGCAAAACTCTCAGATTTTTTAAGCCACTCTTCGCAAAATTCCCAATCGCCCTGAAGGACTCCTAAATTTCCGCCAATCAAAAACAAAAGCTCATTATATGCTTTAGGATACTTGCTTCCGATTTGTGTAAGTAAAGCCATCGCCTCATCAAGAAGACGGCCAACAGGTTTGTAGAACATTGCATGGTGCAGACGCCGCACACTCAGCATTGCCAAAAACTCGTCATTTGAAACATCAGCTGATTGTCCGCTCAAATATTGATCCGCAATACTTACCGCTCTGGCGTATTGTCCTGACATATGAACAATATCCATGTAGACTGTCACGAGTTCTTTGCCGAATTCTTTAACGCCGTATTTCTGCGCTGCGATATCAAAAATCCAACTCAAGAAACTAACATTGCCTTCTCTCTGTAACCTCTGCAAAAACGTATCTCTATCTGTTGAGGTCCAAAAAACGTCAAGCATTCTTGTATTATCCCATGTTTCAGGGAAGCGGTTCCATATTCTCCAAAAAGGATCAAGATCATTGCTGTGTGAAAGCAAAAAAACTTCAAGTTCAGTAAACCGCTTGGCAGATATATAGTAGTTGCCAATATGAGACATCATGTACTCACGCAACTCTGGCGAGATACTTGCCTTTTGGAAATCGCTGTCTATGCTTTCCCTACAAAAGTGCGCTGTTCTTAAAGCACCAGCTTCGCAATCCACAAAAAATTCCCCACTTTGCGCTTTGTTAGCGAACCAGTCCTTAAATGACTTGTGAGAAAAGCCAAGTACGGTCAAGCCACCTTCTTCAACCCGATTCACCCAGGAGCCCAGTTGGTCCAGACAGATTAGATAAGCATATTGACTATACCCGTTTACGCAAAGAAGTAGCTCCTCAGGCATAGAATCCGAAATGGACAGTAGTTCCAGCATCTCTCGAACTTGGCTGAAAGATGCTTGATCGGGGAATTTCCTTTCCATAGATATTCTGTAAAAGGAATTAAGTCCCTTTGGAAAGCTACTGATTTCGTCCATTTTAATAACGCCAGCTTTTAAGTCTGCAACAAGCAATTCAGCATATAAAAAGACGCCATCGCTTAAATCACAGATTTTCCTGATTGTATCTAGTTTATTTGAAGTTTGTTGTAATTCTACAGTGAGTGTTTTTACCAAGTACGCCATAATATCGTTGTATCCTGCCGGCATATCATCGATTAAATCAATTGACTCGCAAGACTGGAAATACTTGCTTACATTCCTTTCCGGACGACTTGTGAACACAAACTTAATCCATTTAGGCAAACGATCCATACATTTTGAGAATACATCCGCTAAGGGATTATCGCCATTTGCTTCAGCCTCATCCAAGCCGTCTACAACAATAATCCCTGTTTCACGATTTCCGTCAACGAGATGCGAAAGCGGATACGCTAAGAGAAAATCAAACAATGCCTCCGGATTCATCTCATCAAGAGATACATCTGCATCTAATTGATGGAGTAACATGCTCCTATAATCAGGGAGCTTTGTCGCAAGCCGAAATGCCATAGTTCTGATAAGGCGGTTAGGATTAATTGTGTATTCCCGATTCCACTCACAAAGGAAGCATCCATACACATCCGAATTAAAATGAGAATAGTTTACACTGAAAGCACTTTTCCCGCTACCCGGGCGTCCATACAATATTAATGCTTTTGTAGCACGCTTATCTAGCCATTCCTCAATATAATCCTCTAACCATCTTCTCCCATAAAACCCCTTTGATAAAAGAGTATATTCTTTTTCGGAATTAAGATAAGGGGACAGTTTTATCTTTAAAACATGAATATCTCCGCTAAGTTCGATCGATTCATTTGACTCGACAACTCGGCATAAATCGGCAAACTTCTCTTTATACCACTGTTCGAAATCTACATCTGAAGTTCTCTTTATATCATACCAATCGCTCATGTCTAGCCATTGAATATCTGAGATCGTAGCAGGCGGTTTTATGCGATTTTCAGGCTCTAAAAGAACTGTTTTAACCTCTGCGCCTCGTACACAGACGGCAATCTTAAGCTCGTCAAGGCATACTCCTGGATTTCTGGTTGAGTGCTCCGACAGAAAGGCAATCACACTAGATGCCTTTAGGACGCCATTGAGAATATCATCACGCCAATGATCACCAGCTTTAATCTCGCTGGTGTCAATCCAAACATGGTGGCCACGCTTCTCCATGTCCCGTTTAATGCGTTCTACGAGGAGCCGATTCCTGTCATGCCCGTAACTAAAAAAGAGTTCCAAACCACGATCCGAAGTTGTTGGCTTTTCTACTTTTTCAGAAAGCTGTAACTCAGAAAATGTTTTGTCACAGTCCTCACATACGAACAGCTTTCTCTTTTTGCTGAAATAAATATCTTCTGATCCACAGAACGGGCATTTGTTCATGCTTACACCTCTAAAACTCTCGCCTAATTTACTCGCCCCCCCTCCGTCATGAGAGAGGAGGTTTACATCTCATCGTCTAATCCAAGAACTAGTTTTAAGTCGATTGGTTGTGGTACTTCGCTATTAAAACTCAGAATGCCATTCTGAAGAGTGAAGCGATGAAGAATCTTGAAGATCCTTCACTCCACCCGGGATGACAGCCTTTTGAATAGAGCATCCCTGAACAGTTGCGTTTTTCACATTATCCTCGTGAAATACAATATCCGAGTTTCACAATCAGTTTTAGAGTTTCGAGCGCAGTGTTTCTATCATAATCTTTCTCACTTTCCGGCAATTCTCCGTAAGGAACTAAAGCTGGTGTGGTCTTTTTTTCATTGTCTTTTTCTGGGCCATAGACCCACCCCTCAGATATTCTTCCTACAGCCCATACATCATGCACGTTTTCAGCAATTTTTTCGGTAAGAGCAAGCAATTCTTCAGGAAGGGATACATCCATTGTATCAATCGGTTTTGGATCGTACATACTCTTATTCCTCCTCGTCCCAATAGTTCCCGTTAATTACCTTTAACAACGTGTGTCCAATGTTGCTGATCTCGTCAGGCTTCCAAATAGTCACTACATTCATCATACTACCGCGCCTTCTCTGCATCGCATTTACGGGGGCATTATCGTAGAAGCTTCTCTCCTGGGTATCAGCTATCAATACGGCTGTGGCGTTGATTCCAAATTGTTCAGCTAAACTTGCAAGCTTGAAATAAAACTCCTGCTCAATGTCTGAGCGCGCCTTGCATTCAACAAACAAAGTTCGAAACCCTTTTGTAAGAATGCAATCGAATTCACTCTTGACATCGGTTCCTTCCCAGTCAATCTCGAAGCTACTAACCACATCATCAAATTTTCCAAGTTCTTTTGCCTTGTGATAGGTATAGACTTCGAGCATCTTTCCTGCGGTACTGAGCAGTTCTTTAATTTGTCTTGTAGCATATGTGAAGTTCATCTTTCCATCGGAAGAAATAGAAAGATTAATTACATACCCCTTCTCCTTAAAGTACCCCATTAAGGTGCTAACTTCTGAAATCCTATTTGACGGAATTTGCGCACCTACGACTACCAGATTATCAAAGACAACATTTACTTCGTGGCTTTTAGTATTAAGATGGAGTGTTATAGAATCTGGCAGCATCAGAGCATAAACATTTGCGAAAAGCCTATCGTAAATAACCCTATAGCCACAACGATCTATAATCACCACTTCACAGGAATCAGTAGTATATCCGTTTACGTGGCTACCCTGCTCCGCGATATCTTGCTCTTTGAGGAAACGAATTATCTTTGCGACGCTTTTATTACACACAAAAGGCAATATATAGTGGAGAGCTTCGGGCTCCTGATTCTTATCCCTTGGTACCTTCTTTTTTAACGAAACAAGCGTATCATTCTTTTCCGCATAATCACCGAGTAAATCACAGACCATTTTCCAGAGTCCGCTTCTTTCAGTGTACTTTTTCCAAAGATCCTTATAATCCTCAAAAAACTCAGGTTGATTGCTGCTATCACTAGAGGACAAGCGAAATGCCGCCATGTCTGTGACTGTAATATACGGCATTTTTCTTATATATCCTAACATTTCACAATTTGAGATAGCGTCAAACTTCATGTTCGCGGAATCAAATTGGTAGTTTGCAAATGAATCGTAAAAGCCGGCACCTTGGAGCATATAGGATAACTTAGTAGCATTTTTCTCCACAGCGATAAACCGCTTCCCGGCTGATCGTTGCTTGAGATATGACCCCAATGCCTGCGCAACTGTCTCCAGCCCATTTAGGGCGATTCGTTTCACTTGTCGGATTCTCCCGCCGCCTATACGCACAAGTTCAGCGGCCATTTCATCATTCACAAGGGAACTCATCGTTTCTGGAAATGTTATCACGAACTCGACTGCGGCCTTGAAATGCTTTTTCTGCATAAACTCGCTTACATATGGGATTGCATCCAACAATTCTCTAATATCCTGTTTTCTTTCCACCGAGTAGAGATAGAGGATCCTAGCTGGACTTACTACCATCGCAGCGGAAACATTTTCAAACACATCGGAGTTGTCGCCTGTTGCAAACGGAATCACCAAATACGCATTTTCGGTATAGGTAAGCACAAACGGAATATTATCAATAAAGGCAACATCATCCTGCTTCCAGTCACGATATTCCATGCTGGCCAGCACAGGGTAGAATATAGCTTCAAATGCTTTAACCTGCTCACGGACAGAATTTTTCTTTTCTGCCGATAACGTATCTGTAGCATTTATGAAAGATGCCTTCAAGCCCTTATAAAGACGAACCTTACCAATATCACCATTCCAGATATCTTTCAGGCAAGTGAACCACTCCTGAAATGCCACAATTGCCTTTTTGTTGCCATCGATTAGCGTTCTGATACTTGCAATTCCGCTTCCTGAAAGCAAGTTTTGCTTTTTTGCAGCCTTTGCTCTCTTTGCAAACATGCGATGGAGTTCCACCGACATACGATCAAGTTCATCAAGCTGATCCAAATCCTTGCTAGTGGCCTTATCCCATTTTTCATAACTTGTGTTCGATCTATATTCTGTTGCTAATTTCTGATCAGGACGGCTTCTTACTATACATACGTGCCTTTTATTTTTCTCGTCCTTTGTAACACCTCCGGCGCATTCTTCTAGATTACCCATCCTGCGCCATCCGAGGCAGAGTTTTTCTGTAACCCATCTGCGGTGCTCTATCCAGATAAGTTCATTTTTTATTCCGCGATTGCTCTTATCTGCAATAATCTCTCTGAATAAGCGGGCGGCTTCCTTAAAACTGGTAGTCTCTAAGTCGATCCCCATGCTATGAAGCTTATATTTCAGAGCAAGGACGCTCGAAACACAAGAATCATGGTTGTACGGTTTTCTAAAATCAGATCTAACGACTCGATAATCAACATTGAGGTTCTTCTCCCATACGAGGTGAGTATTAAACGCCATTCTCTCGATTTCAAAATAGAAGGGAGACTCCTTAATATCTGCATTCACATATAGAGGGCAAAGAGAGGCAACTGCTTCGTCAGATACCTGACTATTTTCGCATATGTAGCTTACCACACAGTCCATTTCCAAAACCTCGACTGCGGTTCTACACGCATTTGCTGCAGCGGCATTTAGCTCATCGTCGCCAAGTGCGACAAAGACATAGTGCGGACGTTTACTGTCATAGTATTCGCACATGATATTCGGTAACACTTCAGTCATTGCAGACTGGTTGTCACGCTTCAGAGTAGTGATTTCGAATGACAGGTCACCGTATGTGTCATTATCGTCAGTTAATGAGCCATCTATATTAAAGAATTTTTCCAGTTCAGGTCTCTCAGACAGGTAAATCTCTCGATCTGTCTGATCATCTAAAAGAACTGTGACGCTTAATTTCTTATTTCGAATCTGTCCATTCTGAAGGCAAGCATCCAAAAATTTCTGCCCATAGTTTCCGAAACCTATTAAAAGTACATTGATCGATTCTTCAGAGTTTGGACTGCACTGATAAAGAGGGTGCGCATACAGGTGATACTGGATAGCAAGAAAAGAATTCTTTGCCTTATTTACATCTAATGATTTCTCAACATCCGCCAGAATCCACCGCTCTCCTGAGCGGCTCTTTTTTGCAAACTCTGACGGCAAGGCATAGTAAAGGGCGATCTCCAGATCCTCAAGCAGTTCCTCACAGTTAGCGTATCTATATGTTCTTTCGCAGAGGCACTTTTGTAAAATAGTTGCGAGGATATTCCTTAGCCTCGGATGAGAATTTGCTTCTGATGCTCGAATGAGTTTTGACTCATCGACCATCTCGCGGAGCCTATCATAATATTCTCGCTTGTATAGATAATCTCCGGCTTTAGTTTCAGCAGTTACGATGATAGCGTTGAAAAGAGTGGCACCAATAGAATAGATGTCAGTTTGATTGCTTGCGGCCTCATAACCTGATTCTGGCTCCATGTAGCCCTCGGTCCCAACGGCTCCTTCGTTTTCTCCGTAAACTGAACAAACAGAATTAATGTCAAACATAGAAAGCGTCTGAGTCAATGTTTCGCTGCCGCGTTTAAGAAACCCAAAGTTGGACGGCTTTATATCACGGTGAATCATGTCCGCACTATGAAGTGCGCAGATACACTTAGTCAGAGACTCGACTGCTGTCAATATTGTAACAAGCTTATGTTCGGGATTATCGCTCGGATGTTTGTGGGTCTCGTTACAAATAGTATCGAATGTCTCTAATTTGGGTTCAGGTGTCCAAATATAAGTTGTTCCGATCACATTTCCATCAGATTCACAACCACGATAGATCTCAAATGCAGGAATAAATGTTGCTAAGTCTTGATCTGCATTATTTTGCTTGGCATCCAACAACATTTCGTATGGTTCGATATAGGCTCTTTCTGCTTTTCTATAGCGATCATACGCATCCTTGAATTCTATAGCCGGAACTAACTGACCATTTTCATTTCTTTCCAAGGCATAGGCATCCTGTGGATAAAACTCCTTTAATATACCTCTCCCACTATTTCCATGATAGGCCTCATAACAAACAGAGGAAGCCCCTTCACTCAGTTTTCTTATAATGTGAAATGTCCTTTTAAAGACAACACCATCGCTTTCTCCACAAAGGAGAATGGCCTTTCTGAGGTATCTACGTTCTTTCATGCGCACTTCCTCCTGCTTTTCTGCCTTATATCTAAAGAGATGAAGCTGTAGTCATCAGAACAATTCTGCTTGTTGAGATAGTCCTCTAGCGCATCATACTCATTGCCCGAAAGCATTTGAGCTACCTCAGGCCTTAACCTGTTTTTTGAGAACATTTCGCGCCAGGCACCATCAGAGCAAATTACAATTGACTCCATAGAGCCAAGATCGCACATCCGTACAGAAGCCATACTCGCCGCCTTTTTTGTTGTCGTTACGCAGCATCCTGAAGAGCTATCTGCTGGCATGCTAATCACTTTGCACTTCCCATTGCCAACGGCCAAGATAACGCTGTCGCCAAGATTGAAGCAAAGCATTTTCTTCTTTCTCTTATCCACAAGAACACTTGCAACTGTGCTAGAGTATTCTTCAACAGGACAAGATGTTTCCTCAGCTTTCTGCTTCAGTTCGGACAAAATATGTGAAATTGCAAAATCTGCAATCTGATCGTTTTCAAACTCCAGAAAGTAGGAGCCTTTTTTTAAGAACAAATTTGTTATGGACTGGCTTGCAATAATGGCTCCATATTTCGCCTCTTTGCAAGTCGAAACTCCATCAGCCAGTGTTATAACACAAAAATCTCTGTTTTTCCCATGGCAGAGAGCATCTTGATTCTCGCCACAGGTTAGAGCATGATGCGCCCCCATCTGGCTTAATTCTTTAATCACCGTTTTCGTTTCCCTCCTTTAGCCCAATTAAACTTACAGATTCAAATACGCATATGAAGAAAAAGTTACCAACACATCAAAAATATTCTTCCCGCTCAACGGCTGATAATTAGCCGCTTCGAGTTTGGGCTTTATATCATTTTGAAAGCTATTAAACACCTCTTCAAAATTTTTCCACTTATCGTTGCCGTCATTCTCATGCACAGCATTGTAGTAATAATAGTAAGCCACAATCATGGAAGTTCTTGTTATTGTTTCAGGCGAGGAGACATATAGAGCTTTAGTCTTCATTCTCGATGGTTCAGTCCATTCTTGCTCTTCATTCTGCATACTTACAGATTCATCCACCGTGTACCCCATAAAGTTATTTATTCCAATAAGGAGTTCAATGAATTCCTCGAATTTGCTGTGGTCTATATCACTTCTCCGATCACAAATATTTTCGTATCCTTTTTTCTTAAAAGCCGCTACATCTGTGAACCACAGGCCGTAATTGCAGTTCTCTAATGTAACTCCTCGCTTTTCTAGAGCCTTTAGTATAGCGCTATATTCTTCAAAAGCAGAGTGCTGCTCTGTTTCCATTTGAAGCACACCAGTTTTGACATCCATAGTTCCCGTTTTTGTTTCATAACTGCCTGCATATGTGTCGCAGTCATAATTCTCGGAAATAAAGGTCTCGAAATCAGCTTCCGACTGACTGAGTATGTCCTCACTAAAAATATCTCTGTAAAATATCGTGCCACCTACATCTTCGGTATTAAGCTTACCTTGCTTGAATTGGCTCTCCTGAACCCTCTTTATCATCTCGCTAGACAAGCGGATTTTTTCCTGTGAGCTACAATCTTTAGAAATATAGTACAGATAAATCATCTCAGCGAAATTTTTATAGTTTATGCCTTGCCCGGATGGATCAAGTTCATATTCGCACAGTCTTCCCCTATAAACCTCCGATATGTAGCGCATAAGATTATTGGAGTAGTAATCTCTAAACAGGTTGGTTTCGATATCAGTCCTATAATCAATAATTTCTGCGCCTTCAGTATCTCCTGAATAATAGGTCATTCCATAAACCATAGCAAACAAATAGAGGCTACGCTTTGTTGCGCCCTCAGCGCGGAATTTCCCTGTAGCGAGATCATCGACCGTTTTCAAAAGACCGTACTTGCCATCCGGCCTTCTTTGCGCTCTCGTAGCGGTCTCCAACCCATCAAAAATGCTGTCATCTAAATGTAGCAGCACTTCTTCATCGGAAGGCTTTCTCCCAATTTTGTCTTTTACATAGTCACAGATGGTTTTCCGTCCTCCATAACCTGCATCTGCAAGATAATTTCCATATTTAATGAACTGCTTGAGGATTCGAAGGTGTAAAGAATCGTGTTGCCAGCCATCTTCTGCATAGCAAAGCCGATCAACAATTCGTTTCATATAGTCTTCTGGAGACGGGTATTCCTCATACTTGGCAAAGAGGGCAAGCAACATTCTGTCCTCAATATCTGAGAATGTTGGAAGACTAGAAGTTCTCACCAAATTTTCATAGTAGTCATTATCTCTTCCGCGCTCATATTCAATTCCGCACATATCAAACATATCAAACAATTTTCTCAACTTACTCGACCTATCAGATTTGGTGCCGGCTTTTTTTAACGCTTCGAGCTTACTCTCAAAATCCGCTTTATCACATAATGCCCTAAACTCGCTTTGTAAGCCATCGAGCACCGAATCCATTCTTCGAGTTATTGTCCCTTTAACTGCGCCCATGATAACGCCTCCATCCATATTGTCTTCGCAGCTCGCTCTTTGAACGAGAGTATATACCTTTTTGAATTCCAGAGTTATAGGGGGGTAGAATCAACTTTGAAAAACTACTCATCTAGCACTCATCCGTTTTAAATCACAGGCCCCCGACTATATATTTTAGGGGAGTAAACGTCTGTTCCTTCTTTATCTGGAATGTACTCTACAATATCGCCAAAATCGGCATCCAATACATCGCGTATTCGTTCCAGCACTTGGACAGTGACCTCCTGATCTCGTTTCATCCTTGTAAGCGTGTTAGGAGCGATATCAGCCGCTTTTCGTAGGTCGGCAGAAGTCATTTTCTTGTCAATCAATAATTTCTATAATTTGTTATAGGATATGCCCATTTAACTCCCTCCGTCAGTGTTTTTCAAAAAATATGTCCAAGAACCCACGTTAGACACATTATACGCTTATCAAAATCACCTATCAAGCATTATTTCGCAATATAATGCGAAAAAATATACTTCGCAAAGCATTGCTTTCCCCTCCATAAATTTTTTGATTAAGTCACTGTACTAAGGGTCACTGTGCTAAGTCAGATGAGTCACTTTTGCCCCATACTCTGGACACGATAACACTTTATCCCTCGGTATCATGGACGCTCTAACACTTTAGAAGCCCTTCCGCTAAAGTGTTAGAGTGTCCATCGCACCAACAATTATCCTCATTCCTTCCCGCCGTTCTATTCCGCTTCAAAAACAAAACGCACCCCCTGTCCGCAAAAGCCCTTGTAGCAAGCGGTTTCAGAGGAGGCTAACATTTCCAACGTATCAAATCCGTAGTTCTACGTTTTTTTAGAATGCTGCGTACGGTATGCGGCTCTCACCTCTGACTCTGTCCCGGGGAGGGAATTCCATAGTTCATAAGAATGCGGCAGATATCGGTGCTGCTTTTCCCAGCCAGGGCAAGCAGGTAAATGAACCGCACGACTCTGGCCCCGGCTTCATCGACTTGAATTTCGCCATCCTAGCTGCGCTGATACCCCAAAAGCAGTCCGGGGAGATGATAGATTCCTTGGGCATATCGATGGCGGACGGCCCAGGTGACATTCTCGGAGATGGCTCGACTCTCCTCTTCGGCAAAGGTACTCATGAGGGTGATGAGGAACTCACCGGTGCTATCCATGGTGTTGATATTCTCTTTCTGAAAGTAGACCGCCACCCCAGCGGCTTTCAGACTGCGGATGGTAATGAGGGCATCCACGGTATTTCGGGCGAATCGGGTCAAAGACTTGGTGAGGATCAAATCGATTTTTCCGTCCAGGGCATCCACTACCATACGGTTGAAACCGTCACGCTTGCGGATCGACAGCCCGGAGATACCATCATCGGTGTACATCCCGGCAAATACCCAGTCCGGATGGCGTTGGATGTATTCCGTGAAATACTCCTGCTGGGATTGGAGACTGTTCTCCTGGGCATCTTTCATGGTGGATACTCTGGCATAGGCTGCAACCCGCTTTGTGGGCGGTGGCTGTTCCGGTGACAATGTCCTGGCCGGGAACTCAACCCGTGTAATTCTTTTCTCCGGCAATGCTGTTCGCCTCCAGTTCGCCAATTGGTGCATGGTATTTTTCCGCAGCGGCACGGAGTAAAATGCGCATATCATCTTCTGCAATAATTCCCTTGGCTGCCAGCGTGGCGAAAATACTTTTACAGAGCCGAAAGTGTAACTCCGCTTCGTATTCTGATTGGGTCATAGCGCCACCTCCTACAGAAACGACACTATATTGCTGGATCCGGGATAGTCAATGACCCGGACGGAGAGTTATCAGAAAGTTATCATTTACGAAGATTCCGCACAAGCCAAAAGCGTGCGGAAGATACAGAAAAGCAGCTGCCATTGCTGACGGATGCTTTATGCAGGTGGTATTATCAAGCAGCGACTCAATATTGTACTTGAAAGTTACTTGAAACTACTTGAAAATGTTTTGTTTCGTGTTTGGATGGCAAGCACTATCGAGAGTCTGTCCTTTCCGTCCTCATTGTCCCGGCGCATCAAACCTGAACCCATAAAACAATGCACCATGCCATCAAAACATGGTGCATTGTATCCACGAGCGGTATATTTGCCAACAAAAGCTCGTTGAAACGATAAGTTTCAACGAGCTTTTTTTTACATTATGGCAAAAGTGGTAACAATCTGGTAACTTTGACCCCAAAATGACCCCAAAACGGCAAAGTGACTGCGCCCGGACGGTTGAGATTTTCAACCGTTCGGGCGCTTTTTGTGGATAAATTTTGCGGAGTTGGCAGGTAAATATAGGTGCGGTGGGGTTGCCCTGTATGATATCAAAAGGTCGGGACTTAATCGTGATTCCTGAAAGTAGTGTTGCGAAGTTCAAAAGATTGTTGGTGAATTGACAATTTTCAAGCGATATTCTATAATTCGGATAGAATATATACATGAATCGGAAACATTCGGTCAGGAATGACAGAGTTTACTGAAGAAAGGAGCTGGCTCAGTCTTGAAACATATTGCTGTGGTGGAAGATGATTCCTCCGCAAGCCAGCAGATACAGAATTATCTGAGCCTATACCAGAAAGAAAACGAGCAGGAATTTTCGGTCACGGTATTTGCAGATGGCCTGTCCATCCTGGAGGATTATCATCCAATCTGGGACATTATCTTGATGGACATTGAGATGCCGCTGATGGATGGTATGACCGCAGCCAAACGTATCCGGGAGCTCGATCAGAGCGTTATCATCATTTTTATTACCAACATGGCCAAGTATGCCATCAAGGGCTATGAGGTGGGCGCCCTGGATTTTGTACTCAAGCCAGTCAGCTATTTCGCCTTTTCGCTGAAAATAACCAAGGCGCTTACCAGCCTTGCTCATCGGGAAAAAGCCTCTGTGTTGCTGACCTTCAAAAACGGCATGATGCGCCTTCCTGCCGAGGATATCACCTACATCGAAATCCTGCGCCGCCAGATGATTGTGCATACCGAAACCGAGGTCTACCCAGTGGCCGGCACACTGACCGAAATGGAGGCCAAGCTGGGGGATGCCGGCTTTGCCCGCTGCAACAAGGGATACCTTGTGAATCTGCGCCACGTGAAGCGGATTACTGCCGACAGCGTGCAGGTGGGAAATGACGAGCTGCTGATATCACGCCGCAGGCGGGAGGATTTTCTGACCGCCATAACGGATTATTATGGGGAGAATGGAAAATGATAAATTTGACCAATGCCTTCTTTTCACATATCCCCTTTATGATGGAGCTATGGATTGGGGTTGCAGCGTTTATTGGACCAATTTCTAAGAGAAAACATTTGATTGCGAGATGCCTGTGTGCTTTTGCTGCGGCAGGGATGCTGAGCGTTTTATCACTTCCATACAGCACAGAATTGGTTATCTATTTTGCGGTAAGTGCTTTGGTTGTGTACTCTATCTGCGAAACATCCCTTCGTAATGCAGTATATTGCATAGCCTGTGGCTACGCAATTCAACATGCTAGCTATGCACTGAGAATGGTCATATATATATCCGCCGGAAGGAGTATCTGCACGGGCATGCCAACGCTGGGCCAACTGCTCTTTGGCATTTTCTTAACCTCCCTATGCTCCATTGCCGCTTACTTCCTGCTGGTGCGCAAAATGACGGATAAGCACCAGTACGACATCAGCACGCGTCAGTCACTTACCTCCACCCTGATTGTCATATTGATTGTGGAGGTTTTCAGCGTGGCGGCCTCCACAGCGTATGAGAACGGCATGGAGTCCCTGTATCTGGTCTGCAACCTGTATGATGCCTTTTGCTGCCTGTTCTTTTTGTGGAATCAGGCCAGCTGGGTGCACCGTTCCCAACTAGAAAGACAGCTGGCATTTCAACAGGCGATGGAGGAGCAGCGCGCAGAACAGTTTGCGCTTGCGCGGGAGAATATTGACATCATCAACCGCAAATGCCATGACCTGAAGCATCAGATGGCCGCCTTACAGACGGTCATACCGGAATCCCAGCGCAAGGCCTACTGCGAGGAAGTGCAGAATGCGATTCAGATTTATGATTCCTCGCTGAACACCGGCAGCAATGTACTGGACACGATTCTGACGGATAAAAGTCTGTATTGTGAGGCACACCAGATTAGCATGACCTGTGTGGCGGACGGGCACAGACTGTCCTTCCTCAACAGTATGGACATCTACGCGATTTTCGGCAATGCGTTGGACAACGCCATCCGGGCGGCAGCCGCACTGGATGACCCGCAGAAGCGCTTTATTTCGGTGTCTGTCTGGGAGAAAAACGGTCTTGTCCTCTTCCAGTTTGAAAACTACTACGAAGGCACGCTGGAATTTGACGGCGCACTGCCCAAGACAACCAAGGATTCCCCCAGCGCCCACGGCTACGGCCTGAAGAGCATCCAGCAGACCGCGCAGAAATACGGCGGGCAGATGACCCTGCACACCGACAACCACCTGTTCCTGCTGCGTGTCAGCATCCCGGTTCCCAAGGAGTACACCCAGCGTGATGGGGGATGACGAACCTGATTTCCATAAGAAGTATATGCCCGGTTGGTGTTTTGCCAACCGGGCGTTTTCTGTCCATATGTGACAGAATCATTGCGCAAGCTATGATATTTTTGTAAAATATAGCCGTTTGCGCATCCAGAATGACCGTTTGAACACAGATTGCTACTTTTCCCGGCCGGTGTGCTATGATGGCGGCAAACAAAGGCAAGCCCCAGCGCAGAGAGAAAGGAGGGTGCAATCTGCGCCGGGCTAGCTGGAAATTATGGACCGCTGCGCACAAAGAGGTGCGCACGGAAAGGAAACAGGAGGCAGACAATGAAAAAGAAGGCAGCCATAGCACGCGGCGTTGCTTCCGTCATGGCCGTGACGATGTTCACATCGGTTTCGGCCTCGGTACTGATGTTCGATAACGCCGGTGTTATCAACCAGGCACTGAACCTGAGCACGAGCAAAATCGTGGAACTCGGCGATGGGGAAGCCACAAACACGGTCTATTATGACAACCCCTACGGCACCGATACTTCGGACCGACAGGCTACCATGAACATGGAACTGGCCGTTGCTGCAGAGAACATCTCGCAGGCCGAGGAAGGTGCTGTACTGCTCAAGAATGAGAACGCCGCGCTCCCGATTACCACAGGGCAGCGCATCACCATTTTTGGCAACGGCTCTTACAACTCGGTGGACTCTGCGAGCAACGCCGTCAACAGCACCTCGTTTGACGCCATTCCCGCCGTGGGTCTGGTGGACTCGCTGCAGACCGCACTGGGCGCAGACAACGTGAATACAGCACTGTCCAGCGTGTATACGCCGATGAGCCTTACCTCCAATCAGGAGGTTTCTGAAGCTCCGATTGACCAGATTAAGGCACAGGAAAGCAGTTGGCAGAGCGATTACAACGATGTGGCGGTCGTGACCTTCACCCGTGCGGGCTCTGAGGGCAATGACAGCGCGCTGACTACTGCCGAGGACCGCAATTATCTGGGTCTCTCCAAAAACGAGGAGGACCTGCTCAGTTATCTGCAGAGTCAGAAACAGGCCGGTGTTTTCTCCAAGATTGTTGCCGTCATCAACTCTGACCAGGCAATGGAGCTTGGCTGGGTGGATGAATATGACGTGGACGCCTGTCTGCTGTCCGGCCTGCCGGGCGCAGTCGGCTGGACCGGCATTGCCAATGTGATGACCGGCAAGGTTTCGCCCTCCGGTCACACGGTCGATACCTACGCCGCCAACTCTCTGTCCTCGCCCGCCATCACCTACGCGGCTGGCAATGCGATGGACTGGACAAACAAAGACTGGTTACTTGCCAACGCGACCGATAACGACGGCAACGGCACCAACATTCTCCACTACACCATCTATGCCGAGGGCATCTACATCGGCTACAAGTACTACGAAACCCGCTATGAGGACACCGTTATGGGTACCGGCAATGCGGACGGCGCTGCGGGCGCTTCTGTCGGCAATGCCTGGGCGTACAGCAATGAGGTTGTCTATCCGTTCGGCTATGGCCTGAGCTACACGACCTTTGACCAGACGCTCGAGGGCGTCACGTTTGACGCCGACTCCGATATGTATCAGGTCAGCGTCCGCGTAAAGAACACTGGTTCTGTTGCCGGTAAGAGTGTTGTTGAGGTGTACGCACAGACTCCTTACGGCAGCTATGAGCAGGAAAATCAGGTCGAGAAGGCATCCATCCAGTTGGTCGGCTTTGAAAAGACCGCCATGCTGCAGCCGGGTGAGGAAGCAACCGTCACCGTGCCCGTAGAGCGCTACTTCCTGGCCAGCTATGACAGCAAGGGCGCGGCAGGGTACATCCTCAGCGCCGGTGACTACTATCTGGCGGTCGGTGACGACGCCCACGATGCACTGAACAACGTTCTGGCAGCCAAGGGCTACACCGCCGCGGACGGTATGACTGCGGACGGCAACGCCGCCAAGGTATACAGCTGGAATCAGGCCGAGCTGGACACCACTACCTATAAAATGTCCCGCGTGGATGACACGGTGGAGGTCACCAACCAGTTTGACCACGCCGATTTGAACAACTACGGCATCGAAATGACCTACCTGTCCCGTTCCGACTGGCAGAATACCTACCCGGTAGAGCGCATGGCCTTGGCCATGAATGATGCGCTGTTGGAAGATTTGAATCTTGACTGGTACGAAAAGCCCGCCGATGCACCCGAAGTCAGTGACTTCACGCAGGGGGCCGACAATGGTCTGACCTTCTCGGGTATGCGTCTGATTCCGTGGGAGGACGAGGACACCTGGAACAAATTCATCGACCAGTTGACGGTTGACGAGATGGCCAGCCTCCTGATGGACTCCCGCGGCTCCAACCCGATTGAGAGCATTGCCATGCCCGCCGCAGGCCGCACCGATGACAACAGCGGCTTCGGCCCGCTGATTTCGGAGGGCACCAACGGCATCAAGTGGGTCACCGAGCCCATCACCGCACGCACCTGGAACAAGGATCTGTTTGAATCCCGCGGTCGCGTCATGGGCATTGAGGCTACCTTCTGCGGACTGACCGAAATCTGGTACGGTGGCGGCAACATCCACCGCACACCGGTCGGCGGCCGTAACTGGCAGTATTACTCTGAGGACGGCAACTTCGGCTACATCATTGGCACCTACGAGGCCAAGGGTATGCAGGCACAGGGCGTCATCTACTGCCCGAAGCACTTTGTCCTGAACGATCAGGAAACCTTCCGTGAAGGCATTTCCACCTTTGCCAACGAGCAGTCCATCCGCGAGATTTATATGCGCGCCTTTGAGGGTGCTCTCTGTGAGGGCGGCGCCATGGGCGTTATGACCAGCTTCAACCGCCTGGGTACCCGCTTCTCCTCCGCCAACTACAATCTGGTGCACAACGTTCTGAAGGGTGAGTGGGCGTTCAAGGGCCACACGACCACCGACGGCTACACCCAGTCTGGCTTCAAGATGCACTTCGAGGAGGAAGCTGCCGCCGGTATCGACTACACCTGCGCCAGCAACAGCGACTACGGCGATGCCGTGAAGAGCTACATTGAGGCAGGCGACGGCTATATGCTGGAATGTCTGCGCAACATCACCAAGCACAACCTGTATGCGCTGTCTCGCACCTTCATCCAGAACGGTCTGAGCAGCAACACGGCAATCGTGACGATTGTTCCATGGTGGGAGACCACCCTGTTGGCTGTGACCGCTGTGTCTGCCGTTGTTCTGATGATTTGTGTCATCCTGATGGCTGTCTGGAACCACGAGAAAAAACAGCCCAAAAAGAAGGAGGCGTAACCCATGCTCAAGAATCTGAAATCCTCCTGCATCAGCGTAAAATTCAGCCAGATCAGTGCGCTGATTGGTTTTATAGGCTTTGTGGCCTTCTGCATCTACGCGGCACTGTTCAAGTATTTTGATCTGGCAGTGTTCCTGACGATTGCTGCCGGCACCGCCTGCGCACAGGGGTACGCGCTATCCCGTAAGCCTTTGACCGAGTACTTGAATCTGCTCAGTGTCGGCTGTTATGCCTATGCGCTGGGGCTGTTCTTCCTGAACAGCTATAACGTCTGGGCCGACTGGTACGGCGGCTTCACGATGTACGGCTCCCGCGGTGGCATCGGCCCGGTCATCGCTATCATGGTCATTCTTCTGGCAGGGTGCATCACCGGCACGGTTTCCTGCTTTACGGTAAGGAGGGACAAGCAATGAAGCAGACGAAAAAATGGGCGCTCGCAGTGACTGTTTCCGGCATGGCCCTGGTGCTTTGTTCCTGCAGTACCGCGGCCTCCAATGCAAACCGCTATTTTACCAGCGCCGGTGCGATTGCCACCAACATGATGAACAGCGGCAAGGTCTCAAACGGAAGTACAGCATCCGCCGCCAGTGAAAGTACGGCCGCAGCGCTGCCGACACCCGGGGACTTCACGATGAGCGAGGACGGCACCTACAGCTTTACCGGCGTGGACGGTGCGGGGTATTATCTGCTGTATTTCTGCGAGCCCGGCGCCGACCCGAGCGATGACAGCTTTATCTACACAAGCGAACCCATCAATGCGGTCAGCGGCACAACTACCTATACCGGCAGCTATCTGGATGTTATGCAGGCCGCCTATGGCGAATATCAGGCCCGCGTGGTGGCGTTCCCGGCAGTGGGTGACACCACCAGCAGTATGTCGTCCCCCGCGTGTGTTGATTTCATTGCAGAGGGAGAGCAATCTTTGCCAACGTTGGAGTATTTCTGGGATTCCTTCAGCGATACGTTGAATCTTCAGCTTTCCAATGTGGGTACTTATACCTATGAAGCGTATCCGAAGGAAGTTGAGGTTGTCTGCACCAATGTGAACGACGATGCCGATGTGGTTACTGCTACGTTGGAAAATGTTGCAACGGATAATATTGACTTCTCGGTAGCACTAACCAAAGGCGAAACGTACAAAATATCTGCTCACGCCATCAGCGACAGCAATTATGTTACCAATAAGGTAAGTGGAGATACACTAGTTGCAGACAATGTGACCGTCGGAGATGTGAATGTTCTAAGCAGTGCATATGCGTACTCACATGGAATTATCAATTTCCCGCTGTTGACAGAGAACTTTGATTTGGTAAACGGTGGCAGTGCCGGTGATATGCACGGAGTGATTTCCGACTATTCGTATGATTGCACACCTGTAACACCGACTCCGGGTTCTGCTTACAGCTACTATGTGTCAATCTATTTTGCAGACCAAGGCGAAGGCCAGTTGGAACTGTATGAGGACGGAACAGCAACTTTGTCTCATGGACAGTGGGCAATGCTGAGTGCCGCTCATATTGACGGCGTCTGGATTGACAATGGTGACGGAACCGCGACACTGAACTTCGATAATAGTAGTGTTGCTCCGGACTGATGCCCCACTCCGCAGGCTGCTGTTCTTCGTAAGGGACAGGAAAGCAGCCATCATGATACTTTAGCCATTCACTTATTTGCTTTTTCTCTGAAAAGGGCTGCTGTACATTTGTATGGCAGCTCTTTTCTGTGTGGTATTGTGCTATAATTAAGAAAATCTATCGGGATAAAAAGGAGATTACAAATGGGCGAGAAACAAATTTCATTGGCTTTAGGAATTGTGGTTGCAATACTCTTTTTGTTCTGGATTATAAAATCTCTGGTCACAGGCGCTGGCGTTCCGAACCTGATAATCCAAAATATGGCAGCATTCAAGAGGAATATCCCCGCCTTGGCCTTTGCAGGAAAAAGCTATGAGCATATCCAATATGCGATGGAATCCCCGGCTGAATATCTGGACATATATGTGCCGGATGCACAGGAAAAACCGCCGCTGCTGATTCTTGTGCATGGCGGTGCCTTTATCTATGATGACAGCCAATCGCGCCCCGCAAAGCTAATGTACCAGTATATGCGGGCAAATGGCTATGCAGTGGCAACAGTAAACTATCGGTTGGCGCAGGAAGCACGGTTCCCGGCAGCTGTGTGTGATGTGAAAGCAGCAGTACGCTATCTCAGGGCCAACGCAGAGCAATACGGCTATGACGCCGAACGCTTTGCCATCTGGGGCGAATCGGCAGGCGGATATCTGGCATGTATGGCGGCCTTCACGGAAGATGAACTCTATTCAGACGTTGCGTTTGTCGGAGAAAATCAGGCAAAACCGGTATCTGGCGGGCTATCAGCGGTGGTAGATTTTTACGGCGTGTTGGATTTTGACAAAAGTATTTCGGATTTTGCCTTGTCCGGTGTGCCGCGCTGGCTTCCGCGGCTGATTGGTATGGCAGACCTTGACAGCGACAAATCAATCGTCACAAAATTCCTTGGCGGCAATATTGAAACCTACACACAGGAACAACGCAATGCCCTCAGCCCCACTTATTTCGCAAAAAATCTGAAAGATAAGAGACTGCAGGTGTATATTATGCACGGCAGCGTTGATATTACTGTACCGAAGACACAGTCCGAGCGTCTGTATGAAACGCTGAAATCCGCGTTGGGAGATGAAAAGGTTACCTACTGCGAGATGAAAAATCTCAAGCATGGGGATGACAGATTCTATACGCCAAAAAACCTAGAACTTGTTAAAGAATTCCTGGACAAAGCAATTTAGCGGAGTGCGCATTGCTTTTTTGCTGACAGCCAGAACATAAGAATTACTGCGGGCAGGCTGCTGATTTTTCAACAGTCTGCCCGTTTTTTGTGGGCAAATCTTGCGCAGTTGATAGGTAAATATAGGTGCGGTCAGCGTGGTCAACCTGCCTTGACAAGTACCAAAACGCTGTTGTCCGGCACGACAATCTGTTCCTGCTTGGTGGGAACCGGCGGGTACTTGTACTGCCGCAGGACCTTTTGAATCTGCTGTTTGACCTCGAGTAAGGCGGCGTCCAGCGTGGGGGCTTGTGCGGTAACTTTGGGGAAGTCAGGAACATGGATTGTGCAGCCGTCCGGGGATAAGGTGCAGAGTACAGGGTAGGGCCGGTTCTCTACGGAGATACTGTACTGCATCCCGAACATATCGTCCATCTTGTCCATCTCGCGCCGCTTGTGTTCGTCCATGCTGTGGACATAGGTGTCCATTGTGAATGCCACCGAGTAGTGACCGAGGATGGCTGACAGGGTCTTGTAGTCCATGCCGCGCTCCAGCGCACGGG
>ERZ772883.961-NODE-961-length-25096-cov-65.971527_pt1 | contig 25096 bp, 37 predicted proteins | sample MGYA00580575_ERZ772883 | MGnify/ENA primary metagenome ERZ772883 (study PRJEB29015, sample SAMEA2737666) | human gut metagenome | biome: human gut; feature: human-associated habitat; material: faeces | place: China | collected 2012 ...
GCGTCATTTAACATTGGACAAAAGCCATTTTCAAAATGGAATCAAAAAGGCGGAGCTTAGGCAGCAGGAGTAGGCGGAGTAGGTTCCGGTGCTGTAACAGGAGCCGTTAATGGAACAATAGGAATGATATAGGGATACAATTCCATGTAGGATGCTGTAAAAGGAACAGATGAACTTATGGCTTATTCTGGACAAAGAACTGATTAGACATTTGGTGTAAATTACCAAGCGCAGAATGATATCAACAGACAGAAAGCTATGGACGATATATCTAAGTCAAATAAAAATGCGACATTAGGAATGGTTGGATCTGGAGCTGCTGCAGGAGCTGCTATCGGATCTGTTGTACCTGGTGTTGGTACGCTTATAGGAGGAGCAGTTGGAGCTATCACTGGATTATTCGGAGGCTTGTTCGGAAGTAAAAAAGCTAGAGAAAGATAGCGCAGAAAGGTATTTAATGCGCAACAGTAGGTTAATCTTATTAATTAGGTTAATCAATCATCAGCTGCAACAGAAGGTCTTACATAGCAATATTATTTAGATAATGGTAACACGTATGATGATGTATTATACGCCAACCGAGGAAAAGATTTAATAAAACCAAGATATGTTAAAAGGAAATAAAGTATGGACACCTAATGGATATTAGAGTGGTCCTGTAAATAGTTTAGTTGGCAAAGGGGAGTCCATTATAGATTATACTAATGGCACAGGAACTCTTGTGACCAAAGGAAAGGTTGGAGTTGATAATTAGCCTAGCTCTGTTAGTGTAAACGATAATAATGTTATAGCTGGTAATGATGTAGACTGGAGTAATGGGATGAAGTTTTCTGACCAAGTAGCCCCATTAACTGCAAAACTTTAGATGTATAACAATATTGAGAAAAGAGCTGGAAAGAAATCTGAACTTAGCTCTTTATCAAAATAGACAATGGAACTTTAGAAGAATCAGCTTGATCGCGCTAAAGCTCCTATTTTGTAGGCTATGAAGAATATTACAGATAGACAAGAAAGATAGCATTAGATCGAAGATTACGCTGCCTAGATTAAACATAATTGTGGAAAAGATAGATTTGATAATGGTAAAAGCTTATGGGATAAAACAAAATAGACAATTTCTAGTTGGTCTAAATCAGGTAAAGGAAAAGTATCTAATTCTATGCTTGACTTAGGATACACATTTCCAGCATTACTTGAAACATAGATGCTTAATCATTGGCGTAGAGAAAACCATGTAATGCCAAATATATACGCAGCTAATAGATATGCACCAATAGCCTTACAGACAATGGCTGGTAATAGAGTATCAGCTAATCCTGTTCTCGAAAAATTATATGCACAAGATAGACAGGCTGCTTATTAGCTTGCTAATTCTGGAGGTTATACAGGCGGTCAGAGATAGGCTAATAGAGTAGCTTTGGCTTTAGGCAATTAGAGAAACGTTGCTGATGCACTCATGAATGTGCAAGAAAAGAATGCTGCATACAGAAATTCTTATGCTGAGATGGCTGCTAGACTTGGTGATAGCGATGCATAGAGATTACAGCAGTCTAACCAATATGGATGGGAGGCTTATAATAGAGCACACGGCGCTAAGACTAAGGGTATTGAAACACACTTGGCTAATCTCGGTCTTATTGGTCAGAAATGGTTATCACAGCGCATTAAAAACAAGCAATATGGAGATATACTTGATATGTACCAGTAGGATATAGATAACAAGAAAGACGCATTAAAAACAATATATGGTATAGGTGCAGATGCGGCATCAAGTGGATCTACAAATAAGGTGGACAATGTATCTGGAACCACTCCTAATACTCCTAATTAGAGCGCTGGAGTAAATAGGGGAGTACTTGGTTTAAAATACGGTGATTATTCTTTAAATAATTTAAAAGCACCATATGGCAAGTACTGGTACATAGATCCTGACAAGGTTGCTGATTCTGCAAAGTATACTAGAAATTGGGCAAAATCAAAAGAATAGTATCAGAGAGGTGCTTTTGGCACACCGTATGAGAGAATTAATTTCTCTAGCGATTATACTGGCGGATTTGGTCCTAATGGATTATTCTTGCCAACATGGGCTGGAAGTATATTTGATTATAACCCATATAATATAACTAGCTTAAGATTGAGAAAATGATAGGAATGTATGACGAACCAGTAGCGGTGCCTATAATCGACCTACTGGATAGCAATATGATGTCATAGTACATCAGTGCTGCAAGAGAACAATACAATTAGGCTATACAAGATCAGAAGGAGTTTGCTAAGGAGTTCGGTGAACTATATGGTCCTAATTCCAATATCAACAAATAGTTCTATGATTAGACTAAAGGTGCCGTTAATAAGGCTATGGACTATTTATATTAGAATGGCATAGATCCAATTAGATCAGCTGAAGGTAGAGCGTATATAGCTAAGGTTATCAGAGAAAGACCATACGCAGAAATAGCTAATCTTAAAGCTTAGAATGAGTCAATGAAGACTTATTAGAAGTATAGAGCAGAAGCTATGCGTAATGGTACATATGATCCAGAATTCGAGAAGTTTGTATTGGGCGGTAAGACACTGGAATCTTGGGACCCATCTACAGATGGTATGTGGACCAGAGAAGCCCCATCTAAGTATTCTAGCCTTAAGGACTGGACAAGCAATCTGTTTGATAATATGTAGCTTGAGTATGATGATGAAGCCACTAAGAAAGCTGGAGGAATGTATCAAGTATATTCTAAGTCACCAAAGAAGATGTAGTAGATTCTTGATGCAAATATAAAAGATATGGCAAAATCTGATTTAGGAAGATATTATCTTGATATGTACGGAGGTGACATAAACGCACTTAAGGCTGATATTATTAATCGTAACAGGGAGTATACATAGATTGATAGACGCCCAGATCAAGTTTAGATACATCTTAATGATCAGAGATTCTAGGCTGCAGAGGCTGCTAAACAGAGAGCATTCCAGCATAGAGAAAACGAACTTAATAGAAAGAATTAGCGTGATATCGCTGCAGCTAAAAGTGCTGATGGCTCTGGTGCAAATGGACAGCAATCTCCATTGTAGTGGTCTACTAGATCTGAAAGAACATCATAGAGATAGAAGGATAATCAAGTAATGACAAACTTATTTGGCACTATGTAGAGAGTGTCTAAATATTGGCAAAACAGGGCTAATGATACAAAGCTTTCTGCTGCATAGAGAAAATAGGGAAGAGATCATGCTGCATGGTGGAATAATGCCATTAAGCAGGCTGAAGTTAATCCTAACTCTCTTATGAAGAATGGCCTTGTACAGATTGATGAATATGGACAATATTAGCCATCTAGAAGACTTTTGAACGCGGATGGTTACGCAAGCTATACAAATGTCGGTACGTTTAATGACCCTAAAAAGCTAGCTTTGGCTGCAGATACACAGTATAGTGGATATATGTATAAGCCAACTGGTGGTTCTGCTGAACATAAGGTACTTTTAAATAAGTTTGCAGGAACAGAAAAACCATAGCAATTTGAGCTAATGCAGAATAAACATCTTGCTGTAAATCTCAAAGACTCTAACTTAAGATATTCTCCTATCAGAAGAATAAATGTTACAGGTAACAAGAGGCTTAGATATGCAACGACAATGCGTAAGTTTGACAGATGGCTTAAGAGTGGATCTGCTGGTAGAGGTGTCCTTGTAAATGAGGATCTTAATGCTGGATGGATACCAGGCAAGCGAAAATAGTTTGATATAGCCGGACATGTTACAATTACCGGTAAACAATTTAGTGAGTTCTGCGTATCAATTGGAGCCACTTCTGATAATGATAAAGCAAGAGTAGCGTCAGAACTTGGTCTTGATGCATTTGATGCAGCATCTAAGCCTGTAACAAAGAAAGAAAAGGTTGGATCTGCTACATATTACTAGGTTCCTATGACTAGAACAATTCAGAATAATGGCGCGTTTAAGATAAGAGATATAAATACAGATATCAATAAATAGGAATTCGGATCTAGTAATGCGTTTAAGATGGCTAATGATGCACAAAATTCTTCATTAATGATAGATTAATAAAATATTATGGCAAATAAAAATAAAAAGACGTTTACATACAACTAGGCGTATAGTAGAGGAGCTTAGATAGCGTAGGATTTACAGCGTAGTGTAGCACAAAGAAGTGCTGACTACGCCGCTCCTTATGTTGAGGGGAGTATGGGCGCCTATACAGATGTCAGTGACTTTAATAACATGACATTCCCTGCGTATACTACGCTAGACAAACAGGGTAAGGCTGTTGTAAATCCAGAAGAAGACAATAGCGGTTCTCTTGGCGATTTCCTTTTAGGAGATTCTTGGGACTTAAGTAAGATGAAAGAGAGATGGGACAAATTCTCTTTCAAGGATATGTATAGACTTACATTCGAGAAGGGATATGGAGCCTACGTAGATTCTAAAGAAAAAGAGCTTGATAACGTTACTTTCCAATAGAGCTCTCTAAAAATAGCTTAGGACTACAATAATCTTCTAAAACAGAGAGAAGACCTTATAAATCAATATAAAGCCTTTAAGAGTCATGGATACGCTTCAAAATAGTAGACCATACAATTATAGGATGCTATTATAAAGGTAGATGACCAAGTTAAGAAATACCAGGATTTCTTTAAATAGCATAAGAATGACGACGTATTTTTAGATTTGTTCTACGACACAAATAAAGCTGGAGCTAGCGATTATTTAGCCGCTCTTAAAGATAACACAATCGTTACTCATTAGTAGTTTAATACCAATGGTATTCTTGGTACTATAAATAATGCACTAAAATACACAGCTGGTACATTATCTGAAGGTCTTGAGAACATAGCTCTTACTACATAGAATGCTATAGGTAAAGTTCTTCCACAGGCAATTGGAGGAGATAAAAACGGGACGTTTATTAAACGTGCTATAAAGAGTGGTACTAGTAATTACGATAATTTATTTGAAGGGTATTCAACAAAAGATGGATCGCAATTATTGCAGACAAAGATAAATGCTTTAAAAACTGATCTTGATAGAGAGTAGAACAAAAAGGAGATTTCGTTAAGATCAGCCATAAATCAATACAAAAATGGTAACTGGCTATTTGATCCTAAGAAAATTAATCCTGAGTTTAGAGATCTTTAGAATCAGAATAGAGGCGGTTTAATTGGTTCTATTATCGACCCTACACAATGGGGTTATTCGATACCAGAGATAGGCACATCATACAGTGATGCTGCAAGCTTTGCAGGAATGATAGCAACTAATGCCGGAGGTGCATTGGCTACAAAAGCAGCTGTTAAATTTCTTACCAGAAAGATTCCTGGATTGGGCTCCGTATTAACTGCCGAAGATATGGCAAAAGCTTTTAATTCCGCAGAAAATGTAGAATAGGTAGCTAATGCGTTAAATAGAGTAGAAACTGCTAGAAAAATAATAGGTGGATCTACGGCTGCAGCAGGTATGTACTGGACAAAGTAGATGCGCCAATCTGAGACTAATGGCGAAGCTATAAACGCCTTGGCGCAAAGAGTTCTTAATGAGTCGTATAAAACTGATGTAGATTTTAACAAGGTGTTCAATGCTGTTGATTAGTACTCTAAGCGCATAGGTGTCGATTCAAAAGATCTTGATTAGCTTGAAAAAGTAAAGCTCGCATTAGCTTACAATATACCTACAGGAGATGCCAACTTCGATAAGATTAAAGTAGACTCTAGAAAGGGTTTAGCTAAGCTTATAAATGATAATAACGCAATGGCGTTCGAGGATTATTTACAAGCTTTACCTTTTATGGATTATACAAGAGGAGTAATATCTAAGGCTGCTAACAACGTGTTTTCTAGAGCTCCAAAGATGTATATATAGGATTAGGTATTGGATAAGGCTACAAAAGCTGCTGCTACTGGAGTTATAGATAACGCTATAGATAGAGTAGCTATGAGCAAATTTAGTAATATAGGCGATAGACTCAAATTTGTTCATGGTTCAAAATATCTTGCAAAGAAATTTGAAAGAGCATTCCCTCTTGCTACATCCGAGGCTCTTGAAGAAGGTAGGCAGTAGTTGCTTACATCTAGATTCGAAAGAGGAGAGTACGATAATTATTCAATAGGTGAGTCTTCTTTTTATTTGCCAAGTGTATTTGATAATTAGTTCTTGAACGCAGATGCCGCAGCAGCTTATCTTGGAATATCATCTGGAGACCCAGATAATGGTGATGCAGAGTTAAGAAGATCTATGGAAATAGGAGCCATGACAGGATTGTTGTTCAGAATTCCTCATAATGTAAAAAATCTATTAACTCCATACAGAGAAGGTAGTACTAGCCCTTTTAGCTCAAGCGATAAGTATAGTTTAAGAAATACTGTAGCATAGCTTAGAAACGATAATGTTATTCGTAGCATAGCTGCTAATAATTATCAACTTGCACAAGATAATGATCATGTAGGAATATTCTTTGACGCATTTAGTAGAGCTGGAGTAAATAAAGATAGATTGTAGACAGCTCTTGATGATATGAAAAAGTACAAAGGATCTTTACTACAAGATGGTTCAGATAGCTATATAGAGAATGATAAAGAACTTCTTAATGCTGCATGGTTTACGTATAACAACAAGAACCTTGAATAGTCTATGAAAGACTTAAACATCTCTAGAAATAGTGAGGATCATAAATAGCTAGTACAAGCGGCTACTAGAGTCATGATAGATTCTAATAACGCAGCAAAAGATTCCGAAAAAGCTAGAAACAACATTGATTCTATAATAAATAAGACTGTACAGGATTATAAAAATGCTACATAGGAGAACAATCCGGCACTATTTAATATTATCAATAAAATAAAGCAGGATTACCAGAAGTTTAATGAATCTATAAACGCTAGAAGAAATCAATTCAAGAACTCTGAAGAAGGAAAGAAAGCTGGTCAAGAGTGGATCGATAAGAACGAAGCTTATTATGAAGATGATGCACAAAGAACATCTTTGGACAAGGCCATAGAAAACGCAATGGATGAACGTGATGAGTTCAAGGTTGATCCAGAGAATGAATATACATAGTCTAGACTTGAATCAATATTCAGCTATAGAGAATATAAGGCAGCTTAGAAGTTGGCTAAAGATTTAAAGGATCAAAAAAGAAGGCTTTAGTTAATATCTAATGAGACAGGAACAGATATCAATACTGACAAGCTTACCGGTATGATTGATTACCTTGATAAGCTTGTATAGAACAGAAAGGATAAGGTATAGAATTCTAAAGAGATATTAGCATACAATGAAAAGGTTGATTTGTTAAATGCTTCTATAAGCGACAAGAAGAAATAGTATAAAAAGATAACATATGACTCAATCTTTAAAGATTACTAGGACTTTGATAACCAGGATGAAATAGACAAGGCTTATTAGGCATTTCTCATAAATGACGCTTTATTCAATGTTCTCAAACCAATGTCTGTAGCATTTACTACCGGACAAGTTGATCCTAGATCAGTATATTTTTCTAGAAGAGAATAGAACTGGAGCGAATTGTCAGATGAACAAAAGTCCGAGTTTACTAAAAAGGTATAGGGTTTATATCAAGAGCAAGGCAAACAGGCTCCAACTGAAGCGTAGATCAGAGCAGCATACTTGAATGAGTAGAATAAGAAAAGAAAGGCTGTAAAAGATTTGTCTAAAAAATACGCAGAGCTAAGAGACAAGATCGAAGGCAATAACGATATATCTAATATGAGTATGGACGATATTTCTCGTCTTACCGATATGGAAAGAGAAGCTGCTAGGGATCTTATTAGCTCGGTTCTTGCTGACAAAAAGAACCGTATGCGTATAGCTCGTAGAGAATGGGATCAAGAGAGACCACTTACACCAGATGATGTTTAGCAAACTGAGGAAGGTACCGCTAATGAAGAAGTAACTCAGAGAATTAAAGATCTTGCTGGCGAACCTAAGAGCCCAGATATCGAGAAGGAAGCTGAAGATATGAATGTACAGCCAATATCTTAGGATGAGTCTGTGCTTGATACATCTGAGCTTGATGCAGCTATGGATAATTCTTAGCAAGGTTCTACAGAAAATGAAAGAAATCTCGAAGACGCCTTAGGTATGAGTCCTGCTGAAGATAAACAGTAGCAAAAGCTTAGAGAGAAGCAGTAGAAACAGAAAATTAAAGATGAAGAATAGTCTAATTCTACTGATTTTACAGATGAGAAAGATGATAATAATAGCGACGAATTGCCACCTGTACCAGACGATGTAACAATTAATGGCGATGGAACTATAACCGTAAAGCCAGAGAAGTCTCAAGAAGCTTAGCAAAATAGTACAGATACTGGCGTTTAGGATAATACGGAAACATAGTCAGAACAGTCTGATGTGCAAGAAGATGAGGAACCAGAAGATGAAGATAATAATGAATCTCCAGATTTGACACCAGATAAGAAAATCGCTGATACAGGACTTAGTGTTGAAGAAATTAAGGATGATCAGGACTTTTCTGACGATAATCCAGAAGATAACAACGACGACGTAGATTAGGTTCCTTAGAAAGAAGGTAAGACAGCGTAGGTTTTGAATCCTAGTGATATGGATACTGAAGATACACTAAATACAGAAAGTCCTTTAGAACACGAAGAGCCAGAAGTGTTGCCTAAGAAATACGATGATAACGGAACTTTAAACATAGAAGATCTTCCAGAAAAATTAGATGTAGATATATAGAGTGAGTCTGATACTCTTAGTGATATGGATAACCAAACTGAGCCAACTGATACATCTGGAGCATATGACGATAGAAATCCTAAGCCATGGGCTGTGTAGGAAGCAGAAGATATAGAAAGAAGATACGCTGATCATACATTCTTCTATAGACCTGATGCGGAAGAACCTATGAAGATAAAGGTTAATGGTAAAGATGTTAAGTTACCAGAAGGATGCACTATTGGTACTGGTGCAGAACTTGCGTAGAAGCTTACTTAGAAAGGGTGGTTTGAAAAAGCTGACAAGTTCTATGTTGTATCGTAGATGCAGAAATACCAAGAAGGAAATCTTGGTGATGAAAGAGATGTGTTCACAGTATCTTTAGCCATAAGAGATGGTAACAAAATATACTTCTCTACACTTAGAGCGTTAGGTAAGTATCACGATAACTATAGAAAAACAAATGTTGACCTTTCATACGAGCTCGCTAATAAACTTAAATTTATAGGCGTAGATATGGATGCCTACAATGTTAATCTGTTTGAGACCGCGAAAAATTATTACTTACTTCACAATAATGTTGATGACTCTCTACTGGAAAACGACAACAAGCTGAATAAGGAAGTAATAGATTGGTATAATCATATATATGAAAATGATCCGGAAAATGACGGTTAGATACGTGCATATATAGACGATAAGGCTAGAAAGAAGTCCGCTCTTCCAGGCAAGGTTCCTTTGACAAATAATTAGGTTGCACAGCAAATCTAGAGATTAAGAGATAATAGAAACGCTATAATTGAAGCATATTGTACATTTAAAGATGGTAAATACATAATTCCATAGACTATTAGAACTGATATCAAGCCACAAGAAGCTAGTATAAGTAATGGTAAAATATAGACTAGGCCAAAACTTGAAGATAATCTTGTTGATTTTAGACCACTTACAGAGAAAGATTTGAATCTTGGCATTCCTTCTGATCCAGAAGAACTTACAATGAAGCTTGAGAATTGCGCTATAACACTTGGTTATGGTACTGGAGTTATGGCGGACGAAGGTAATAGATTCCTTATTCGTAATCTCTACAATCCTTCTGGAGACACAATAGACGGAATTGGCTTGTCTGGTAAATTGTACTTTACAATAACTGGTCCTAGCGGATAGGTTGTTCCTATAATGCTTAGAGAAGAAAGGTTCAACTAGATTTAGGGCAAAGATGGAAAGATGTAGTTTATTGATCCTGTTAATATGTAGTTAGCTATAGATCCAAATACAGGAAAGATAAATAGAAATTCTCCATTATCTATGGCTGAACTTATATTGTATATGGTTACCGGTAAGATTAATCCAGAAGAATTTGAAGGTAACCAGGGATTGATTGCAGATCTTCTTGCATTAAGCGTACATACTACGTTTGCTACTAAGGCTGATAAAAAGCACCCTTATTTAGCTTCTAAGCAATTCTATTTCGACGATGAGAAGAATTAGCTTGTATTAACAAGACCGGGCACTAGATAGGATTTAAGGCTGTCTATGGATTAGTTATTTGGCGATTAGTCCGAGAAGGCAAGAAGGTCTGCTATTAGATACATAGCAAACAATTTACACTGGAACACAGATAAAGAAGACATGGTTGAACATTTTAATAAATCTATGCCTAAATTATCTGCGTTCTTAAGATAGTATTTTGAGGATAATCCAAAAGCTAAGTCATATAAATTCTTTGGTCTTAGTCAGCTCGAATTTAAGAGAGATGAGTTGTTCTCTACAAACAAGAATGGTTAGCTTAATCCTAAAAAGGTATCACTTGCTGCATGGATGATAAATAATGGCAAACTTCTTACAGACTTAGCTCCACAGCATTTCTATGCCCCATTTATATATTCTGACGGAGTACAGGCTTCAACAAAGAAGAAGGCTGTGGCAAAGGTAAAGAGAGAAAGTAAAAAATAGGAAAATCCTAGTGTAATTGAGGCAGAAGCAAATATAGCCGCAAAGAGATTTACTGATGAGGCTATAAACAGAATGCAAAGCAGATACAAGAGCGATTCATAGAAGCAGAAAGTTACTAAAGATGATTTCTTAGTTCTATCTGATGAGACTAGAAAAGAAGTGCTAAACAACTATAGAAAACGTGGAATATATGATATAGTTGTAATTGATGTGCTTAAAGAAGATGTTGAAGGAAAATCGTTAGATGAAGTTAAGCGTATCATCACATAGCATGTATAGAAATATGTAGACTACGCTAATTCTTAGGAAGGCTAGAAGTTTGATGTAAAAGACCTTACTTTTGTATCCGATACTATGTTGAAGAACATTTCAAGTAAAGGCTATGTTCCTATACTTAATGTTGGTGTAAATGGAAAACTTCATATAAATGCATAGGATCCATTATCTATACTTCGTAATAGCAAAGTTAGACAGGATGGATATACTGGTGTATTCTCTAGATTTAAATCAAAAGGAAAATTTGACGAGAAAGCTGCTAGAAAGTGGCTTAGCGAAAAGCTTGGATTAGATGAGACTAAAGTAGTCGTTCTTGACGGAGTCCTTAAAAGCTGCGAAAATAGTAAGGTATATGGTATCACAAATCTTGCAGTAGATTATATCGATAGATAGGTTAATGGCGTTATCACTTTATCAAATTAGGCTGGATATGGTATCCATTATCATGAAGCATGGCACTATGTTAACTTATTGTTAAATAACAAAGCTCAGAGGCTTAGATTATATGATGCTTACATTAAATCACACAACTTAAAGAATATCACATTTGGAGAAGTTGAAGAGTTGATGGCTGAAGACTTCCGTAGATATGCAGAAATGCGAAACGGAAAGGGAATCATTAACACAATCAAGAGATTGTATAACAATATACTTGATTTTGTAAAGGTATCCAGAAAGAAAGACATTGTACGCAATGTATTTAATGCAATTAATAATGGACAGTACTTCGATGCACATATGGATAAAGACTCTATAAAAGAGTTTGAAAATAGATATCCAAACGGCGTAGCTTCAGCAGACTACTATATTCCTACTGTAGATCAATCTACTCTTGATAAGCTTGAAGGAATAAAGGATTACCATACATTCTATCAGTGCGGTGTAGCATTGGCGTAGAAATTGTTAAGCGATTACGGTTTTAAAACTCCAAATGATATTAATAGCAAAAAAGTATCTAAATTCAATGATCTTATTGAAGATTTAAAGAATAATAACGAGTTCGAATCAGATCCATTAAAGCAATCTATAATAAACGACATTTGTAATAATCCTAAGGCTTTTGAAGGTATTGTTGCTAATGTATTTGCTTAGTATGGAATAAAGGCTAATGTAAAGAAGTTCTCTTAGATGGATGAGACTAATGATCTTACGAATAAAGATTCTATAAATGATGACGATTAGTCTAGAGATATTGGCGATAGAGCCGATAATACTTGGGATGTAATGTAGTTATCTATAAGCAAAAAAGACAATGTTGCATTTAGAGCTAAGCTTTTCTTGAGTCTTATAGAAAAAGGTAAGTTTGTTCTTGACCAAGAAACAGGAGAGCGTGAGTACGAGACATAGTTTAATGATATTATTAGCGATGTCCCTTTGTATTGGAGCTATAGCGAAGCATGGAGTTCTATATTAAAGAATTTGTGGATGTGCGAATCTTATGACAGCATAGATCCAAACACAGGTGTATTTGCAGTTAATTCTATTAGAGGCAAGGTTAAACAACTTGCTGATAGAAAGATGGCTTTATTTGTTGCTCTTAACGATAAGCTTGAAGAAATTGAAGGAGATATAGAGCTTGAGAACCAGATACTTGCTACAGTAAAGAGTTCTTATAACCAGGTAGCGTAGATTTGGATTAATGATCCAGTAGAGAAATCTACTGGCATTATGGATCTTCCAGAAGATATGGTATCATCTGTAGTAGAAATACCTACCGACGAGAAGCGTACGTGGGAGATAAGAAATGATAATACACTCAAAGCAAAGAGAAATCAGCCACGTTTATGGAGCTAGGAATTCGCTTCTTCTAATGTAATTGTTTCCAAAGATGGCTAGACTATTATAAATCCAGAGTATGTAGATACACTTGTAAAGATGCGTCAGGATGCAATAGATCTTTCTAAAGTTCTTAACGAACCTACTATTCAAGATTTATCTTCTGCTTACGATTAGGCTGCTACGCAGGTTGTTAAAATCCTTAACTATATGGGTATACCATTCGATAGAGAAACGCTTGATGCCTATACGTATTAGGTAAAGGATGAGTCTAATGGTAAAAATCCTATGTTAGCATAGCTTTAGGCTTTGCAGATGATGCTCGGTGGCTCTATGTAGAAGAAAAATGGCTCAAAAAATAACTACAAATGGAAGTCTAATAAGTAGACAGGTTCTTTGTCGTACTTTATTGATTTGCTTGATAAGTATAAGGGAAAACCTTATCTTGAAACTAAGCAGTCAAAAAGAAATAAGGACGTTGTTACAGTTGACCAATTGTTTGTTGGATACGGTTTAAAGACACCTATATCAAAGATGGCTGAGGTTTATGCATAGACTAACCCGTCTTCTACAGATGTAAGTATTAAAGGACCAGATGGAGCTACATTGTACCCTATAAGTGAGAATAATGAAGCTTCTGATAAACTTCGTCATATAAATGACAATAAGGATGGTATTGTCGAATAGATGATGCTATCACCATATGCTAAGCATAGTTCTATTCTTAATATAGCCAGAAACGATCAGCTTGGAGATAGACCTGGAGATAATACAAATAAGTTTAAGCTTAATGCATTTGTTGGAATAAAAGATACAAGAGAGAATACTGGAGACGATTACTTTGGAATAACACCTCTTGCAGACTATATTTCAAAGATGGTTATGAAGCATAATAATATGCTTGTATTCCCTACAATGGCTGATAAAAAGACATGGTATTCTATATCTTACGATCCTCTTACAAATGACGCAGAAGGAAAGATATTGTCTGACGGTTTATGTGTGCACGATCTTATTACATATAACCATACGGATGAAGCTGGCAAATGGAATGCTTTATGTTTTTCAGAAGGTACTCTCAATAGATTTGTTGGATATTTCAACGATGAGCTTGAATCGCTTAAACAATACTACGATAGAAAAAATATAGCATACTTTGTAAATAATCCAGGAAGAGCAAGAGATAACTTCCATGGAAAGATTAAGGATGGTAGAATGAATATGGCCGGAAATGGCGGAATGTTTAGATACTTCTATGATGCTATAAAGATAAAGGACGATAATGGAAAAGAGATGAATCTTAACCAATATCTTGAATTCCTTTACAATAAACAGTAGACTATAGAGAAGAATCCTGTTAAGAATGGCGGTCTTGGCACTATAAGAGAAGGAGCTAATGAACTCGATGGATTTGAACTTGTAAGAAAATATATAAACGAGCTTAGTGATTAGGTTGAATCAGATCCATCTATGCTCAAAGACGGTATAAACCATATGCTTATGTCTAGAGTTAGCGACGAGTTTTAGACTATATCTGACGATGGTTCTACAAAGGTTGTTTACTTTGACGGTAAAACATATCTTCCTAGAGCTATACCTGTACAGATACTTGATTACTATCATAATAGATTTGGAAAGAGTGGAAGGGTATTGTCTGACTACTACGAAGATGAAGCTGGTAATGTTGCCGACTGTACATTATCCGCAATAGCTAACAACGTAGCAAATGAAATGATCTCTACAATAGAGCTTGAAAAAGTATTTACCGGAGATCCTGCTTATTATAAGTGGCAATACAACAAAAAGGTTCTTGATAAGTTTACTGTAGACGGGCATACCGAGGAAGTAAAGAGATTAACTGCTAAAGATGCTGATAAGATTAAGCGTTTGGGAGAAATACTTTCTCCAGGACAGAATCTTAGAACAGAATATTCTAATAGAGAGATACAAGAATTTAAAGACCCGATAAGTGGAAAAGAAGAGCTTAGAGGAAGTAAATATACAGTTCTTAATATAAACGATATTGTAGCTAGGTCTAAGTTTATAAATGACGTTTAGACTCAGTTTGGAAGATAGATACTTGCAGACGAGATTAGATCTAATCCAGAATGGTTTGATAAGATTGTTGAGAAAGAGTCTAAAGAATCAGGTGAAAAGCTTACTAGAGAAGGGCAGATTACTAAGATGTATCTTAAAGATAATTATTACAAGTCTATTCTTGATAAAGCTCCAAAGAGTGTAAAAGAAGCTGTTGATATTCGATCTAAGCAACAGATGTCTCCATACGAAGAGATTACTGTATCAGACGCGTAGGTTTGTATTAGACCAGCTTTGTATAGAAAGATTCGCATGAACCTTGGTAACTGGACTACAGAACCAGATGAGTCTGGATATTCTGACGAGGAGGCTTATAAGATCCTTGAAACTGATGGCTCTTGGATGAATGATCCGGAAAAAGCAAGGAAGGTTAGTAAGCTTTAGCTATTCCCTCTTAAGATGACTTACTTCAGTAACAGCCCTACAGAGCTTGGTCCTGGTATATTCTAGAATCTTCCTGTGTATAATAAGATGGCTATTTTCCCTATGTTTAAGTATGCTACATAGAGCACATCTGGTAGACAGCTTTATGACCGTATGAATAAAGAGGGTAATGAGATCGATATGATAGCATTTGAATCTGCTGTTAAAGTTGGTGATAACCAGAATAGATACTCTCCATATAACAAAGATGTAAAGATTATAGATGGAGATATAACAACAATGGATGACGCCATTAATAACGAGTCTGATCAATATATTGATAGATCTACAGGAGAAGTTAAAGCTAATACTACTGAAGGAAACAAGCTTTCTGTACAGATATAGGATCTTAATGGAATTCGTATGCAGCTCAATACTGATGCTCATGAGGCTACCGAAAGATCTATTGGTACACAGATGTTTAAACTCGCATTCTCTAACTTATTCGATAATCTTAAGTATGGTTTAAATAAAGCTGACTGGCAAGGTTAGAGTAAGCCTTCTAGATATGGTAGAGAAATAAAGGCTGATCTTATGGCTTGTATCAATGCTATGACTATGCTTGGTATCAACAAAGTATAGGATAGATTCTATTCTTAGAACAACGAAGGTAAGTTTACCAATATCAACTAGAGATAGGTTAGAAATCTTGTAGAGACTATTGTTAAGAACAATGGACTTGGTGTATCTGCCGAAGAGATTATTCATAATGGCGGCGTTGTAGCATCACTTATGTCTAGAAAGGTATTTGAGCAAAGCGTATTCTCTGCAGTTAGTAAAGATGTAATAGACATATAGACTAAAGGCGGATCAGCTGTTCAGCAATCTATATTCGGCTTCACAGGTTTTGATGACAATAGCGTTAGATCCTATGAAGATGGTGATTATCATTTGCTTAACGGTGGTAGAGAGATTAGATGGAATACATAGAATGGTAGTATGGAAGTTATGCTTTCTATAAACTTCTTTAGACCAGTTGTTCCTCAAGAATATCAGAAGACATATGGTATGATGAGACAGTGGCTTATCGACCATGATGTTATTAATGGTAAAAAGACTGATGGATCTCAATCTCATCCTAAGCCTTTTGGTATTGGTTACCGTATTCCTACACAGGGTATGTCATCTATGTTTGCTATGACTGTAGCAGATGTGCTTCCTACTCAGTCTGGTGACACAATAGTAGTACCTAGAGAGTTTACTGCTCAGACAGGTTCTGACTTCGATGTCGATAAACTGTTTATTGCTACTATGTCTTACACAAATGGTGAATTAGATACAATTACAGAAGAGTAGGAAAAATAGATATCCGATATATTCTCTAGTAAAGTAAAAGGGTCTAAGCAAAATGCAGTACAGAAAGTTTTGTAGCAGGCTTCTTATGGAGCTATATAGAATAGATTACTCAATAATTACATTGACATCATATCTGATACAAGAAACTTTTCTAACGCACGTGCTTCTATTGACACTATTACAGATGTTATTAAGTCAGAGATTCTTCCTCACTTAAAGAGCGGATTAAACGAATATAGACCGTCTATGTATGAGCTTACTCCTTCGTTCTAGTCTAGACGTAAGATGGAGTTCTCTACAGGTAAAGATGGTATTGGTCCATTCGCCTTGAACGTAACAAATATGGCTCTTACATAGTTTACTCATTTGTCTATGAGATACGGAGATAATCAATTCGGATTCCATGACCTTGACTAGGTTCTTGGAGAAGATGGAGAACGTATTTCAGACTGGTTGTCAGCTATGGTTAATGCTCATGTGGACGTTGCTAAGGATCCATATATCTTTGACCTTAATATTAACTCTGCTACATATAATCATGTAAACTTCTTACTTAGAGCAGGAAAAGGCAAGGCTACGTTCTCATTTATTGCTTAGCCAATACTTAAGAAGTATGGATAGTTAATGGGTTCTGCTAAGGGCACCTTTGGAAAGAACTTTAAAGCTGATGGAAAGTCTTAGGAACTGAACAATCATTCTTAGATATACAGTTATCTTCTTAATGTAACTAGACAGAATCTTGCCGATAAGCTTGGTTTAAAGAATTTGTATAAGACATTTAAAAAGAAGTCTGGTGGCGTATCTTACGTTCTTAACGAAGATTATGTAAAGAAGCATAGAGATGAAATCATTAATACTATTAAGGATTCATTAAAGTCCGATGGTGAAAAGAACTAGGATGTTATCAATAAGTATGCTACAGATATATTTAATCTTATCATAGGCAATGATAAACAAATATAGTGGAAAGACGCAATGAACTTTGATAAAGGTATTTATGCTATAGAGCACGCTGATTCTACATTTGGCTTGTATTATCAAATGCTGTCATTAAGATCATTTGGTAAGATAAAGACATATGCAGACGAGCTTGCAGACCTTGTAAAGGTATCTAAGATTGATACAAAGAAGTTTGGCAATAACATTTCTTCACATATTAACTTTAAGAATACATATGAGCAATTTAAATATGGAGACCATAAGGTTGAGTGGTATATAAATGACGGAAATAAATACGAGTAGAAGATTGATGAAAAGACAGGAGAAGAATTAACTCCTACTGAGACAACAGCTGCCATTATGAGATATTTCCATAACTTGTTCTTGGATTCTAAGTTCTATAATTCTACAGAGCTTGTATAGAGAATATTGTAGAATCAAACATTCTCAGCTACTCCTTTATATGCTAATCTGCTTAGAACGGCTCTTGCTAGCTTAAATGCTGATGAATAGTTCTAGGGATATACAAAGTGGAGATTTGATAAGGATGGTAATTATACAGGAACTCCTTATGATGGATATAAACAGGTAATGAAAGATGATGTTGTACAGGCTATTGGTTCATCAATAGAAAGTATGTTAAGATTCTAGGCGTTACTTGACTTTGCTCCAAAGATTGAGGCAACAGATGATTACACTGGTCCTATAGACTTTACATTTGGTGGAGATAGATAGGAAATAGAAAGGAACTACAAAAGAATTCTGTATGGAGATAAAGAAGGAGACGAGTATGATAGAAACACAATATTCTAGAACCTCGCTAATCTTATGCAGGATATAATAGATGATCCAGATTCTGATGAAGCTCAAGGCCTTGTAGATTAGGATGGTGTTATCAGTAATGAATTATTCGAATATCTTAGACCACAGACCGGAATAAAAGGCTCAAGCGTAGGAAGAATGATGCTTTCAAAGACATAGATGAATGTTGGCGTAGAGCAGAAATAGAGACTTATGTCTGCCTTTGATTAGTTATTGACTCATCCGTCTGAAAGAGTTAGAAGAGTAGCTAGGGACTTAGCTATATATGCATACTATTCTACATATGATACTAATAGTGCTTATTCTTTCTCTGATATAATTCCGCCTAGATACAGACGTCAGTATGATAGAGCTCTTAGTTTAGCTCTTGATTCCAGAACTAGAAATGGATACTAGCATAAGTCTTTGGAAGATGCACAGTTGATGGCTAATGATATTCTTGATGTAATAGCTAGAAATCTTTATAAGAACGACGACGTTGTTCCTATGTATTTCGAAGATAAAAGAGATATCATTAAATATGAAGGTACCGTTCTTAAAGTAAATGGCATAAAGAAGAAAGTTAATGCTCTTCTTGTTTCCAATTCTAGAAGCATACCTAAATCTAGATACTTTAAGATTAAACGAGGAGATCAGTATGTTGTTTATAGATATGCTGGTGCAATCGAAGGCTTAAATAAAGAAAATAAAGCCTTGGAGACCAAGAGAGTTTATATGATTGTTCCTAAGTTTGGCTTATAGATAAAAGGAACATAGCTATACGAATTCATGCAGGGATCTGAAGGTATTTCTATATTTGACGAAAATAAACTACCTAGTACATTTAAAGCTGATAATCTTTTGGATTATGCTGAGCAGTATGCAAACGATCTTACTGAATCTTTGTCTAAAGATTAGAAGAATAGAAAATCTAAACCAAAAGACGAATCTAAACAAATAGTTATGTATAGATTTTCTTCTACAGTAAACCCCATGAAGATAAATGGCTCGTATTACGAAGTTAACCCTAATGACAATAAGCTTAATAACAAGGTTACAAACGAAGATGGGTCTATAGAATTTGTATCAGCTATTAATCCTATTAATAAGATTGAGCAGGACATAAAGAGTTCTGGAGTTGATATAAATATCAATAATGCTAATTTGTAGCAGGTTGTAGAATAGATTCAATCTAGACAAAGTATCGGAATATATAGTTTCATACATTTCAATGGAGATACATCAAAGTTTGAACCGTCTAAAAAGCAGATAAGCGACTATATCACATAGAAGGAAAGTGAATATGAAGATACTCTTGCTTCAAATTTAACTAAAGCTCAACGCAGATAGTTTATAGCAGAATACTCTAAGAAGCTCAAAGACGAGGCTTCATACGTATTGTTACAGAAGAATGTAAACGACAAGGTTGATTCTATTGTAAAGGACTTAATTTCATCAAGTGTAACAAACTTTACAATATTATCTACCGGTGATGGTGTTATAGAGCAAGCTGGAGCGTATTCAGCTATGCTTAATTAGTCTAATATAACATCTACACTTGGACCTTGTAGGGTATACATTCTCGGCAAAACTATGAGTAATCCGGAGTCATTGGAAGCTGAAAAGTAGAAATATATACTTGATGATACCGATGTTAAAACCGATGAACAAGAAAGTACCGAAGATGATATAAATATGTTGTAGGATGCAGCTGACAACGCTGTTACAAATATAGAAGACATCTAGAACGCTCAGTCTGCGGATGATTTATTATCATAGATAAAGGATTAGGATGAACAGGAGTCTACTCCTAGTGTTGATAATCCGAACGAAACTGCTGGTAGTTTAGATGATTTATTGTCTTAGATTGGTGCTTTGTCAGAAGAGTCCAAAGAAACAAATGATAATAAAAACTGTTAATTATGTTTTGTCCTTATTATAAAAATAAAGATGTTTTTGATGGCTTTAACAATATAATATAGGCACTTGGTGGTAAACCAATGACAGAAGAGGAATTTAGGTCCGCAGAGCTGAGAAATCAGCGACGCGGGCTTGATTACTCTGCTATGGAAGCAGCCTATAAAGCCTATCATGCTAATAATGGCAATCTTATGTATTTAGCTCCAAATGGCTAGCCATCATTAGTATTCCAATAGCTATTGTAGATATACAATGGCGATATAAATAAAGCCATAAAAGCTAAAACTAATTTATATTCAAAAGTGTTTAGAAAGCATTTTGGAGATTGGCTTAGCGATAGTATCAGTAAGGATAAAGTTGATATTAACGGAGAGCCTATACTTCCTTTCGGAGAGTCATTAGAAAAAGCAAAAGCTTCTGCTTCTCTTAGATCAAAGATTGGTATACAAAACAAATTTAAAAGAACTAATGTATATTCTACTTTCGGAGAATCTATATCAAGTGCTTTATAGAGTGGTAAAGAATAGTCTAGTAAATACATTGTCTCAAGATTCTCATAGTTAAGATTATTCTCTCCATAGAACGAAAAGCTTGCAGAAATATTATAGAACCACGAGATACCTACTGTCTTTAAAAATCACGAAGATGGTAGTTTAATGAAGACTTATATAGTAGATGGTAAAAGTGCAATATCTATTGACCCATAGCTAGCTAACAATGTATCTAATCAGTATTTGGCTGATACATATCTGCATGAGATAGTACACGCTATAACAACAGATCCTATAAACAACGCAAAAACTAAGGAAGATATTAAATTCCGAGACTAGAATAGAAAGGTATTCAATATATTTAACAAGTTATTCCCTAAAGAGCTGTTTAGCAGAATGGATATGTCTGGTCTTTATTATTGTCTTGAAAACGAAAAAGAGTTTGCTTCTGAATTTGCTACAAGACAAGATGTAAGAAGCATGCTGTACCAAAGAGCTATTCTTGAAGATAAAAAGAATAATAAGGCTCCAATTCTTGCGTTAAAAAACCTTGTGAATAGTTTGTCTAGATTATTAGCAAACAGTAATATATTTAATACGAACAAAGATCAATTAAAACTGTATTAGAATATTGTATCGTCTTATCTATTCAATAGACCCGTTCTTAAATTCGAAGGCTTGTAGGCGTCTAAAATAATATAGGAGGTATATAAATCTTTAGACAATTCTGTTCTATCAAACGATCAGATGTAGTAGACTAGAGAAGATCTAATTAGATCTACTAATTATGCAGAAGTTAATAATTCCATGCGAGTTGATAGAATTAATGACACTAATCTTGGTCTTAATACGCAAGACTCAGAAGAAGTGGCACAAAAAAGAATAGAAGAGATGTGTAATAATATAGCTACTGCCTTATCAAAGAGACAGGCTGCTATTAAAGTATCTTAGCTTCCAGAAGAATATAAGAGTGAGAATATAGAGATACTTAGATCTCAAGTTTAGTCTTTTAAAGACCGACTTGGAGGAACATTTTATTCAATAGCTAGTCTTGTACAATAGATTGCCCCATAGCTTCTTGTTGATTCAAAAAAGATACATAAGATAAGACAAGAGAATATGACTATAAGCGATGCTGAATACATGTTCTTGACACACGATAACTTTGGTACATATTAGAAGATTTTGTCAGAGATTAACAGTGCTCTTAATTCTCCTACTGTAATAGATTTACTCATAAAAGAACTTTAGGATAAACCGCAATAGGATAGAGCTACATTTAACGATATACAAAGGATAGTATAGATTGTGCAAAGTTCAGAAGCTGTAGCAGCAGATGCCACATCTCTCATGTCGGAGATTCTTGTCAATAACATGAAGAAAAGATTTGCATAGATAGGTAATGATGTACATTCTCCTACAATAGCAGATTATATTAATCACCTTAAGACTATAGGATATGATACAAGCTGGTTTTACACTACTGTAGGTTCTATGGATTCTGCAAAAGACGAAGCTTTAAGAGCAATGGCTTATCTTATAGATAAGGCTACTCATAAAGCTGATAGAGATACTCATGACAGAGTTGTAGAACTTATGCAGCTTAAAGAATAGCTCAAGTTTGGAGAAAGTGTTCTTGATCTTTATGAGGTTGATGATAATGGATTTACTACAGGCTACTTGGTAAGAAACTTGAATTATGGTAAATTTTTCAGAAAGAGATAGGAGTTCATGGAAAAGCTTAATCTTAAATACGGATTGGATCCATCTAATAGAGAATAGCCAAAAGGCGATGATGGTGTAAAATGGAGCAAAGAAGTAAACGATTGGTTAAGCAAAAACTGTCATAGAAAATACAAGAAAGAATATTACGAAGCATTTGCTAATCTTTCTGCCGATACTATGAGAGCACGTGATTCTATTCAGATATAGATTAAAGCCATAAAGTCGAGATGTAAAGACGAGTTTGGAAACTATCATTTTGATAGACTTACAGATTCTGAATGGAATACACTTAGAGGATTATATATACAAAAGAAACAGTTGGCTTCCGACTACGATGTAAATGGAGAACTTAAGATAGAAGGTACTCCAGAGTACCGTATAGCCAAGGAACTTTAGAAATTGAACGAGACTCTTTTTAATTCTTCTGATAAAGTTAAGAAGGATACAAAGAGATGGTAGGCTGACAGAGATAAAGTTATCCAGGAATGCGGTGGTCTTGAAGAGATGGCTAAAGGCGAAGATGGTAATTTCGATTTCGATAAGCTTAGAAAATGGGACTCGAGAAATAGTAAAACCAGACTTAAAGTAAACGAAGAGACAGGTAAAGCGTTGCTTTGGGAAACTATTGACAATGAAGCAGAGAAGCCTGTATACGCAATAATTGTAGATGGAGTTAGTGACCATGGAGCTAGATATGAAGAATTATAGCAACAAAAGTACAATATATTGTCTACATACAGAGATTACAATACTGGTGATATAAATCCATCTAAATTACAGAAATCTATATAGAATAAAATACAAGCTATAGACAAAGAGTTGGCTAAGATTAGAAAGCAAGCTGTAAGAGAAGATAAAGATTTAAAGAAGCTTGCTAAAAATCGTGCAAAAATTTTTAGAAAATATGCTAAGTCTTCACTGACTGACGTATATAAAGAAATGCGTAGATTGGCAGTTCTTAGAGATAAGGACGAGCCTGGTTATCTTGATACATTCGAAAGAAATACCGGCAGACTTGTAGAAGATACAGATGGAGAAATATCATGGCAGGCTAAACCTTGGTTTAGAAAAGTTGTAGCAAAGTAGGCTTACTATGATAGATTTATGGAGGTATTGCCAGGAGATGGTTATCTTAATTCTGATGAGAACAACGATTTGCTTGATAAGGATTTCGACGAGAGCTATGGATAGGCATTTGTACCAAAAAAAGAATTATACGACAATTCTAAGCAGTATAACAAGATTGTTAAATCAAAAACTCTTAAAGCTCTTTATGATAAGACGTATCAGACAATTAAAGAGTCTAACGAATTGCAGACAAATAGAAACTATGTAGACAATTATCTTCTCCCATAGATAACTGGTTCATTCTTTAAATACCTAAAAAAGCACAGCGGTAAATGGAGGATGGCTTGGGACTTTATTAAAACTGGAAATGTAGATCCATCTTCTTCTGGAGGCGCCCTTAGAGAATATTTCAAAGATACTGTTGGTATTGGAGAGAAAGGATGGGAGCAAGATGGCACATATGGATAGTTTATTGATTAGGCGTTGTCTGACCAGGATTAGTTTGGAGATATTATTAACTCAAAAGATCCTACATTCGGTAGCGAAATAAGTGGAGAACGTCCAGATGGTAGACAGCTTAATATGATACCTCAGTACTATACCAGAAGACTTAAGGACACATCATAGCTCTCATCTGATTTAATAGGTATACTTGGAGAGTACTATAACTAGTCTTAGAAGTATAAGAATAAGAAATAGATAGAAGCTACGTGCGAATCTATGGTCGATATGATTGAGAATAGAAATCACGAAAAGGTATCAATTACTGGTAGTATAGGTAATCTTAAGAGAACTACTAGAAATGTTACTGGAAAGTCTTCTAATACATATAAGGCCGCTAGAAAATTCTTAGATATGAATCTATATAACATACGCTCGTCAAGAATGTAGGTCAATATATTCGGCAGGTAGGTTAATATGGGTAAAGTGGCTTAGTTGTTTAGAGCAGCTACAACACTCGTAAACCTTGGTTGTAATATAGCTGTAGCTGGAACTGGTTTTACTACTGCCATATGGGCGCATATTGTAAATTCTATAGTTGGATAGAAATATAGTTTTTCAGATGCCTGTGCTGCCACTAGATTCGTCTTGCATCATTTAGTTGAAAATGGCATGGGTGCCAAATATATAGAAGACCACAATTCTAAAGACCTATTGATGCTTATAATGGAGCATTTTAATGTAGCAAGTCAGCTTGAGAGGAAAATGAAGGATTCAAATAGAAATAAGTTCATAAATGCCATAACTCATAACTGGGCATTTGGCGGACTTACTATGTTTGATTTTTGTGCTAAGGCCCCTATAGCTATTTCTACTATAATGTCTTACAGATATTACAATGGAGAGTTTACAACCAAGGATGATGTTATAATGAATAATATCCTTAATCCAGAAGAAGCTAAAAAGCGGATTAAAGAGTGGAAGAAAGGAAAAAGCTTGCTGTCTATTATGAAAGAATAGAATGGTAAGCTTACTGTAGACAAACAGTATTACAAATAGTATAAACAGATAGAAGACGTGCTTCATTTTAGAATTGAGAGATATGCGGAAAATGCAGATGGTATGGCTACCGAATCACAAAAGGCTGCTATTACAACAAATGCATTAGGTGCTGCGGTTTT
>ERZ772883.978-NODE-978-length-24814-cov-59.954643_pt1 | contig 24814 bp, 27 predicted proteins | sample MGYA00580575_ERZ772883 | MGnify/ENA primary metagenome ERZ772883 (study PRJEB29015, sample SAMEA2737666) | human gut metagenome | biome: human gut; feature: human-associated habitat; material: faeces | place: China | collected 2012 ...
AATGCTTCAGATGTTGCAAGCGGAAGTTTAAATAATAGCACTCTTCAAAACGCATCAGGAAGAGCAATTTTAGCTGTTCAACAAGCAGCTCAACAACCGTTAAAAGAACAAAATGGTAATTTAAAATACTTCATCGAGTGTTTTGCTAGGGTTTTACTTGATCATATAAAAACTTATAATAGAGATGGCTTAACACTTGATGAGGAAATAACAGGTCCAACAGGAGAAACTACAGTAGCACTTGTACCAGTGGAAGGAAGTATTTTAGAAAAATTACAAGCAGATGTGAAAGTTGATGTAACACCAAAGCGGTGCTTACGATAAATTTGCACAAGAACAAAGTCTTGAAAATCTTTTAAAGGGTGGATATTTTAGTGCACAAAGATTACAAGAACTAAAAGTCTATGTTGAAACACTAGATGATGATAGTGCGATGCCAAAGCAAAAGTTGTTAAAAGCGATAAAGAAAATGGAAGAGGAACAAGCAAAAATAGCAGAGATAAATGCACAAGCTCAATTAATGAAACAAAAAGCAATGCAGTTTATTAATAATGATCCAGATGCACAGGCACAACAATTAAGTGAAAGTCAACAAATAGCTTGATTTAAAAGGAGGTAAAACCAATGAATAATAGAGCAAAATTTATAGAAGTAAGCAAAGAACAGCAAGACAGAATAGACTTAATTAGAAGTTCATTTTCTAATATGTATGATGTGATAGACCATAATTGCAAACCTAGTAGAGAAACATCACTTGTACTAACAAAATTAGAAGAAGCTCAATTTTGGGCAATAAAAGGAATAACAAGGGAGGTTAAATAGTATGGACTTTGGAGACGCAATAAAAGCAATGAAAAAACGGAAGCAAAGTACAAAGAGAGGGCTGGAATGGCAAAAACCAATACATAGAACTAGCAATGTGTATTAGTTACAAAAATGCTGAAGGGAAAATGATAAATGCAGAGCATGAAGCAATAGGAAATTGTGCAATAGCATTTGTAGGAACATCAGGAGTTCAATTAGGTTGGTTGGCAAGTCAAGCTGATATGCTTGCAGAGGACTGGAAAATAGTTAATTAAATTAGTTTTCAACAGCTACTAACTATTCTTATAGTTAAAGGGTTGTGAAATATACAGCAGTTAAACGAAGGTTTGACTGCTATTTTTTAGTCCAAGCATTTATGACTTAAAACTGTATGGGTAAGTGAAGACAAACACTTATAAAAAAATGGGAGGGATTAATAATGGAAGATGAAAAAACAGAAAACCTAGTAGTTGAAGATACTACTGAAAATGTGGGAGAACAAGCCACAGAAGAAGTCGTTGAAGGTGAAAAAACCACCACTGAACCTATAGTAGAGGAAGAAAAGAAATACACTGAAGCTGAATTAGATGAGATTTTGGCTAGAAAAAAACGCAATATGGAAAGAAAGTTAAGAAGAGAATATGAAAAAAAATATTATAATTATTCTGAACTTATGAATGTTGTGGGTGCTGGTCTTGGCACAAATGATATGCAAGAAGCTACTAAACAATTAAAAGAATACTATGAGGAGCAAGGGGTAAAAATACCTCAAAGTCAAAGAAATTTTACAGATAGAGAAGAACAAATATTAGCAAATGCTGATGCTGAGGATATTATAAACTCAGGATATGAAGACATAGTAGAAGAGGTAGACAGACTTACAAAAATAGGCCATGAAAACATGACTCATAGAGAAAAACTTATTTTTAAAACTCTTGCAGAAAAAAGACAAGCAATAGAAAGTGAAAAGGAACTTTTAAGCATTGGAGCAGACAAGAAAGTTTTAGCAAGTGAAGAATATAAAAACTTCATTAAGGATAATGGACTTGAAACTGTTTCAGCAAAAAAAGCTTACGAATTATTTCGTAAAGTACAACCAAAACCACAAATTGAACAGGTTGGAGATTTAACTAATTCTAATCCGAAAAGAGATAAAGATTTTATTTCTGAAGCAGAATATGACAGAATGTCTCCTTCAGAAATAGAAAAGAATTTAGATTTAATTCGAAAATCTATGCTAAAGTGGTAGAATAAAGGAGGAATTAATATGGCAGGTAACTTTAAACCTGAATTTTGGTCAAAATATTGCCAAAAAGAATTAAAAAATGATTTATTGTTAGCAAATTGGTGTAATTACCAATTTAGTGAGGAGGTTAAACAAGGTGCTAGACTTAAAATAGTTGGTGCTGTGAGACCTACTATACAAACTTACATACCAGGAAAGGATTTAAATGTTGAGAATTTGGGTGATAATTCACAATATCTTGATATTGATCAATTTAAAGCCTTTGCATTTGAAGTTGATGATGTTGACAGAGCTCAAAGCAAACCTGGCTACCTAGAAACACAATTTGATGAAGCAAAAGAAGCTTTAGCTGAAGATTACGATAAGTTCGTAGGAACTCTTGCAAAAGAAGCTCGTAAAGACATGAGATCTCAAAGTACAGATATATCTGCAGAATCTGATCCATTTGCAACTATTGATGCAGGACTAGTAAAACTATATAAAAATGGTGTAACTACAAAAACAGAATTAGCTGCTGACTTAAATGGAGAGCATTTAACAGCTTGTAGAAAGAAACTACAAACAATATTTACAGATAACGTAGAATATATTAAAAGAGGTGCAGTGGGAAAATATAACAACTGCTACATGAGAATGTCTAATAATCTATATAATGATGGAACAGATGATTATGAAATGATTAGAACTAAAAAAGCTATGGCTTTAGCAAATGGAATTGATAAAGTTGAAAAAGCAAGGAAAGAAAAAGGTTTTGCTGACATCGTAAAAGGTTTACATGTTTACGGCGGTGAATTAGTAAGACCAAAAGAACTATATGTTATTTTAGCTCACTAAAATAAAGCTCCCTTTTGGGAGCTAATTTTTATATAAGGAGGATTTTTAATATGGCAGTAAAAGAAATAAAACCAGTAAAAGTAAAATTTAATTCAATTGAAAAATTAACATTTGAGGCTGCAACAGCAGCTGCAGATGGTGTAAGTTTTAAAATACCAAACGACTTTGCAGGCTCTGAATATTTAACTATTATTGCACAAAATACAGGAGAGGCAGCTTATGATGTTTCTGTAAAAGCTCCAACAAAAGGAAGCTATGCAGCAGCAGATAGTAACTTGACTCTTGCAGATATACCGGCAGGAGGCATTGTAGCTATTAGAATTGAAAGTGCAAAATATGCAAATAATGATGGAACTGTAGTAGTTGTTCCAGAAAATGTAGCTGTAAAAGTTGCTATAATTTATTAAAAATAAGACATACCTTTAATGGTATGTCTTTTATCGTGCAAAAAGAGAAGAAGAAGAGGTGCAATTCCTCAGCGCACGCAGGAGGTTAAAATGGATAAGTTAGAAAGTTTAGAAAAATATGTAATAACACCTAATGTTAGATTTTATGGTGGATATAAAAATAACGGCAAAGATATAGAATTATGCGATGACTTTGAAGAGGGTGAAGGATATAAAATACATATAGTAGATAAGATTATAAACAATATTTTAATAAAGGATGTTGAAAAAGAATATATTATGAGAAATGGAAGAAAAGTTTCTCAAAAGGAATATCAAGAAATAGAGTTGGAACCAGAACAATTACTTATATACATTGAAGGACAAGGTTTTGTAATAAGTGAATATATAATGCTTACAATCGATGAAGCAATTGAAAAATATAAATTGTTAAAATCTCCAGATAAGGAGTAAGGAGGATACTATGACTTTAGGGGATATGAAACAAAAGGTGTTTAGATTAATTGAAGAAATAAATACTGAAAATAAGAACTTAACAGATGACCCAGACTTTGCAAGTAAAATAAATGATGTAATAGACCAAATTCAACATGAATTAGCAAGAATAAAGAAAATTCCTGCCATAGAAATAGTAGAAGCAACAGAAAATTCAAAATTTGAACTGGAAGATTTAGATAACTTTTATCAATTGAATAAAATAAAGGGACTAAACTATGAAAGGTTTGGCAACATTATAGAATTTCAGGAATCAGGCGAAGCTATCGTTTATTATTACAGATATCCTAAAAAAATTAATCATTCAAGTCCAGACACTACAAAACTTGAAATTAGCGAAGATGCACTTGAAACAATGCCTTATGGAGTTGCAGCTGATTTATTAAAAAGTGATGTTTCAAATCAATATGGACAAATATATGCAAACCGATATACCGAACTAAAACAAGGATTAGATCCACGATTCGGTGAATCAAGCTGTTCAATAGAAGGTGGAATAGATTTTTAGGAGGAGACTATGTCAGAAGTAAGTGGAAGTTTAATTACTAGAGTTTATGGCAATTTCAGAGGAGTTGATTTTACCAAAAGTAATAATTCTTTAATGAGAAGCCCAGATGCACTCAATATGTGGAAAAATTATGGCAATGAATTAGGAAAAAACATTGAAACCAGACCTGGCTTAGAATTGTTTAAATTATTTGATTTAAATATTTTTAGTATAAATTTCTATACTATTTTAGATGTAAAACATATGATTATACATGCAGGAGTTTCTTTATATGATTACAACATGAAAACAAAAGTATTAACAAAAATAAAAGAAAATGGTTTGAATCCAAAAAAAAGTTGTGGCTTTGTTCATAATAACATTTTCTTTTTTAAAGATGGAATAAATTATCTAGAGTATAACGGACAAACAGTAAAAGATGTAACAGGATATATTCCTACTACAACAATATCGCGAGCACCTGGAGGAGGAGGAAAAACATTAGAAGATGTTAATTTGCTTACCGGAGAAAGAAAAAATACTTTTTGTGCAGATGGAAAAAGCACCCAATATTGTCTAGACACAACTGATTTAGATTCGGACTATACAGTCAAAGCCTGGGTGAATGATGTTGAGATAACAGATTTTTCTGTAGATAAGGTAAATGGTAAAATAACATTTAATACAGCTCCTGAAGAACCTGATTCTGTTGGGACAGATAATGTAATTATTCAATTTTCTAAAACAGTATCTGGGGAAAAAGAAAAAATATTAAAGTGCACTCTATTAGAATTATTTGATAATAGGGTATTCTTTAGTGGAAATCAAGATTACCCTAATACTATTTTTCACAGCTCTCTTAGAAATCCAAGATATGTAAGTGATTTAGATTTTTATAATGAAGGTCTTGATTTAAGTCCAATAACAGCAATGGTAAGTGGAAATAATGCATTATGGGTATTTAAGAAACCTTCTTCTGCAAATACTTCAATTTTTTATCATAATCCAGCCACAGATAGCGATTATGGAAAGCTATATCCTTCATCACACTCTAGTATTTCACTAGGATGTGTGGCTACAGGAATAAATTTTAATGATGATATTGTATTTTTTTCAGACAGAGGAATGGAAGCAATTACTGGAGATGTTACTACAGAACAAGTGGCATCACACAGGAGTAGTTTAGTGGATAATAAAATGCTCCAAGAGGAGAATTATGAGAATTTAATTTTGTGTGAACACAAAGGATATTTGTTAGTATTTGTTGATAATAAAGTTTATCTGGCCGATAGTAGATTAATGTTTACAAATAACACACACACTGAATATGAGTGGTTTTATTGGGAACTTGAAAAAACTATTACATTTGCAATAGAAAATGATGGTATTCTTTATGTGGGAACTAATGATGGAATTTATACTTTAACAGATTTTACGCAAGAACGCAATATTACATCATATTGGACAACACTTGAAGATGAGTTTAAATATCCACAGATGCAAAAAACTACAAATAAAAAAGGTTGTATTGTAAATATGTCTGGAGAGAGTATTTTGGTGTCTGTTAAAGTTGATAATAAAACTTTTGAAAATATAGATACATATAAAAATGTTAAAGGTTATATAGTGGCCAGAATTAAAAAGAAAAAATGGAAGAGTATTCAGATTAAAATGAGCGCTACAAAACCTTTTAGTGTTGAAAAACTGACATTAGAAAGTTATGTGGGAAGTTATGTGAAAAGGTAGGTAGAATATGGATAAGTATGCTGTTAATTATGAAGATGAACGTTTTAAAAATATAGAAAATGAAAAACAAGAACAATTAACAAAATCAGAAAACATGTATAATGATATGGTAAATAATTCGGATAAATATTATCAAGACCAGATAAATGCAACTAAAGATTATGCAAAAGAGCAGAAAGAAGCTCAGCAACAACAAACAGATTTTACGATTGATAAGATTAATCAAGAGAAAGAACAAACAAGAAAAGATTATGTAAAAGAGCAAAAAGGAGCATATTCTGACTGGCAAAAACAAAGTAATACCTATTCTGCAAATGCAGAAAATTTAGCAACAAATGGTTTATCTAATAGTGGGTATGCACAGAGTATGCAAGTTAGCATGTGGAATACATATCAAAACAGAAAAGCAAGTGCAATGGAAAGTTATAATAAGGCTGCGCTTAACTATGACAATGGAATTAAAGAAGCTCAACTTGCAAACAATAGTGCGTTAGCTCAAATTGCTTACAATGCTTTACAACAAGAGCTCGAATTGTCACTTCAAGGATTCCAATATAGAAATCAACTTTTACAACAAAAGCAAACACAATTACAGAATATAAATGATAATTATTATAATAGATATCAAAATGTATTAGCTCAAATAAATGCTGAAATTGAAAGACAACGTGCTCAAGACCAATGGGATGCAGAGTTTAAACAAAAACAAGAACAGTATGAAGAATCTAGAAAACAATGGAGAGAAGAATTTAATCAAAAAGAAAGGCAATATGCAATAGAAAATGCAAGAGCTGAAAGAAAACTTGCTGCTGCACTTGCTAAAGAAGGTGATTATACTGTCGATTCAACGACAGATGGAGACATCAGTACTAAGATATTAGGAGCTTTACGAGCAGGACTTATGGGGGCAAAAAATGCAACTAAAATTAACACTAACACAAAGTTAAGTAATAATGCTTCTACTTTATTGATGGTTACTAAGAGCTTAAGTGCACTGACTAAAAACACTACAAAAATCGAAAACTTGATAAGCAGTGCTTTAGCACAAGGAAGAATAACCAAAGACGAAGCAGCAACCATAGTTAACAAATTAAATGGATAAGGGGTGCTATTATGGCTCAATTTGATTTGGATAGAATATTTAATAATGCAGAAAATCAAAGCCAAAAGAAGAAAAAGAAATATGATATAGATAGAATTTTAAATAGTGCAGAAGATATTTCTACAAGAAATACAACAATGGGAACTATACCAGCAATAACAGGCAGTGCAATACAAGCAACTAACAAGATAATAGCACCTATGGCAAAAACAACTACAAACTTAACTGAAGCAGATTTAAGAAAAATAGAGCAAAACTCAGGTTTGAAAATAGGAACATTAAATCTAAACAAAATGCAAGCACAACAGCAAAAATTTGAGAATCTACAGCAAAAGGGAAATGAAATTTTGCAAGACAAAAATAATAAAATATATGATGTAGATTATATTTACTCTGATTTAGGCATAGATAATGGAAAGGTATTTAAGAAAAGTTCTGCATTTAAGGATGGATATGATTTTGGAGATATTACCAAAACTGTGTTAGACACAGGTGCTACTTTAGGAACTGAAGTAGTAAAAGGGGTTGCAAATATAGGTGAAAATATAGGAGACTTAGCCTCTTATGGAATAGCAGGAGTGGCTGACCTTTTAGGAAAGGATGAATATGCTGACAAAGTAAGAAAAAATGCACAGGTAAGTTTAGTGGATAAATATACAAAACCTTTGTCTTCTAAAATTGATAAAAATTCTATTTTGGGAAGTAAAGGAAAAGAGATGGCAGAAAGTTTAGGATATGTTGCAGGAACAGCTGCTATAGGAACTGCAACAGGTGGAACCGCAGGAATATTGGGAAAAACAGCAGAAGGTGCAGCAAAGGCAGCTAATATTGCTACAACTGCAACAACCTTTGCAAGTTCAATGGGAAGTGGAATTACAGAAGCTTATCAAAATGGAGCAACAGACCAAGAAGCCCTTGCTTATGGAATAATCTCTGGTATTGGGGAAGCAGGCTCTGAATTAATGTTTGGTGGTTTAGGCAAAGTTTTTGGAAAGGTTGGATTTAATCCTACTGGAGGAGCTTTAGATGAAGTTGTTGTACAAGGGTTGAGCAGAAATATAAAAAACAAAATGGTAAAAACTTTAGTTCAATCTGGGTTAATGGCAACAGGAGAAGGTATTGAGGAAGTTGTTTCAGGAGTTGTGTCAGCTATAGGAAAAAAAGCAACATTTATGAAAGAAGAAGATTTGAAAAATATTCTTAAAGATGAAAATTTGGCAGAACAATTCTGGATGGGCACACTTACATCTGTGATAGCACAAGCGCCAAGTACCATTTCTAGCATAAAAAATAAAACAGATTATTTAACAGGTGAAAAATGGGAAACAACTCAAAAAAATGAAACACCAGAATTGTCTCAAAGCGCTCAAAACAACATAGAACAAAAAACTATTCAAACAGATACTAAAACCGCTCAAAATCAAAATATTCAAGAAACAAAGCCAAATGGTATAAATACACTAATTAAAGAGTTAGATTATTTTGAAACTGCTAAAAAATATAATATTGATACTAAAAATGATACAGTACAAAGTATAGCTAGAGTAACAAATGAAAGAGGAATAAAAGCTAGATATGATGCAGATGTTTTTAACGATAATAGACAGAATGCGATTTGGAAAATTAGTAAAGACAACAATGGAAATACTACAAGGGAAGTTATAATTAATCCTAATGCGGACACAAAGAAAAGTTTAGAAAATATTGCTATTCACGAATTAACACACGATTTAGAAGGTACCGAACAGTATAATAAATTAAGAGATTTAATTTTGGAATACGATAAAACAAAATCAGGATATCAAGAGGCTAGACAGTCATTAGAAGAATTGTATTCTAATGTTTATGATAAAAACAGTGAAGAATTTAATACTTTGGTAGACAGCGAAGCTGTAGCTGATATTCTAGGAAGTAAATTAGGTAACCAAGAATTTGTAAATAATTTAACAATTAAAAATAAAAATTTGGGACAAAGAATATACAGTTGGGTAATAGATAAACTTAATCGATTAAATGCAAAATTGGGATATAAAAGTGAAAAGATTTATTGGACTGATGTAAAAAATAAATTTGAAAACGCATTTAAGCAAGAATATCAAGGATTAGATACAAATAAAACTAAACTTTCGATACAACAAAACAATAATGGCAAATATGTAAAAGCTGATAGACAGGTAATTACGGGAAATGACTCATTAAAATGGGAAACACAAGTCGAGAATTATATAAATAATAATATAAGACAAGGAAAAGATGTTCAAGTAGAAACAGAAAGCGGAGATATATTAACAATTACAAAAGATACCGCAGGGAAAGCAAAATTTAGGAATAAAATAACAGATAAAAATGGCAATACTAGATATTTAAACAATAAAGAATTTTTATCAAAATTAACAGCAGAAACACATGTAGATGAATTAGCACAAATTTCACAAAAAATTAATAAAAAACCAATTCCAGATTATAAAAACCACAAATTTGCAAGAGATGGATTTGATTATAGAAGTGCATATTTTGAAGATTTTGACGGTCAATATTATAAAATTACAATGTCAGTTGGGAAAAATGGAAGCATTGATACTATATACAATATTGGAAAAATGGACAAAAAAAATAGAAGCAAATCTTCTTTAGTGGCTCAAAGGCCGAGTGATAAAAACATCACTAGTAATGAAGATATAACTTCTACTAATAGTATAGCACCAATTAAAGATGATGTCAATACTACTACTAAATATTCTATGCAAGAATCTGAAAATAATTCAGGTTCTTTTAAGTTTGACAATAAAGGTAGAGAGTTAAGCAAAGAACAGCAAGAATACTTTAAGAATAGTAAAGTAAGAGATGAAAATGGAAATTTACAAGAAGTATATCACGGATCTAATACAGACGGAATAACTATTTTTGATATAGACAAAACTAATGAAGATAATGTATTTGGAAAAGGTTTCTATTTTACTGACAATGAGCTTATGGCAGAAAGCTATGCAGAAGAAGCTGTTGACTATAATGGAGGAACTAAACAAATATATAAAGGATACTTAAATATAAAAAATCCATTTGTTGTGGAAGGGGAAAATACAGTAGATCTAGCAAATAAAATAAGAAATATTGATTATAATGCTGATATAATTGATTCGAATTATGGTGTTGCTTCAACAGAAAAGATGAAAGAATGGCTTATAAGTAAAGGATATGATGGAATAGAAGTGAAACTAAAAAAAGGTGATGGTTCATACTATGTTGCATTTAATTCAAATCAAATAAAAAAGGTTGATAATATTAGTCCAACGAGTAATTCTGACATAAGGTATTCTCAAAACAACAAAACCTGGCAAGATTATTTAGAAAAAAATTATAAAACAGCAGGAACAAGAACAAACTTGGAAGATATTAAAATTAATAATAATATTGCACCTATAGGAAAAAATGTTAAGAGAGGTCCTTTAATTGAGGAAATTGCACCTAAGGCTACAACACAAGTAAAAAATAGTTTTGATAAGAATGAGGATTTTAAAGTTCCTAAAGTTTTAAAAGATATTCCAAAAGATAAAAGTCCACTAAAGGTACTTAAAGATGAATTCATACAAGCAACCGTTAATAAAGGACACTATGTTGATCAGCTTGCTAAGCAGAAGAATAATCCGGAACTTACTTATAAGTATGATAGAAATCTGGGTGCATTTTCAGAGGGACAATTTACAATTGGAAGGGGACAAACAGATAATAATGGTAAGATTATAGGCAAGTCTGTTAAGGAAATATGGAAACCTGCAGAGAAGGCTAATTTAGTTAATGAATTTAGTGAATATTTGTTATATAAGCATAACGTTGATAGGATAAATCAAAATAATCCACTTTTGGGATATGAAATAAACGCACCACAGTCAGCTGAAATTGCTAAAAAATTGGAAACTAAATATCCACAATTTAAAGAATGGGCAAAGGATGTTTATACATATTATGATAATGAATTACAAAATTTTGTTGATGCAGGGCTTATAACTGAAGAATTTAAAAATCAGTTAAACGAAATGTATCCTCACTATGTGAAAATTTCAAGAAATATTGAAAATAATTTTAATGTAAAGAGTGATGAAAAGGTAGCAGGTGGAAAGAATCCAATTAAACGTGCTACAGGGGGAAATTCAGATATTTTACCATTAAAAGAAACTATGGCTTCTTACGCAATTCAAGCTAAAAAAGCAATAAGACAAAATGAATTAGGCAAAGAAGTGGCGAATACGTTAAAACTTAAAGATGTAATAAAGAAAAATAATAAGTCAGTGTATGAAGAAATAGCAAGAACAAATGATTCAAATGCTGCTGCAGATATGTTTTTTAATTCAATTAATAATTCACTTGTTGATAATTCTGATGGTCAAACAAAGTTGATTTATTATGATGACGGTGATATTGTAAATGTAAAAATTGATGATAAATTATATAAAAGTTTAGATACAAAAGATGTATTTAAAGACTTTGAAAATTCTAATATTTTAACAAAAGCAGTATCAAAGAGCTTACAAAAAGTTTCGAAAATACAAAGAGATTTGCTTACAACATATAACCTTGGATTCGCAATGGTAAATCCTATAAAAGATATTCAAGATGGTGCGTTCAATTCAAAATATCCTGGAAAATTTGCACAGAATTATGCAAAAGCAATAGGAGAAATGACTAAAGGGAAGAAAAGTGAATTGTATATGCTTTACTTAGCAAATGGCGGCAATAGTAATACATATTATGAATATGATACAAAAATGCCAACCAAAAATTATAAATTTGGTGATGGCATAAATAAAGCGAATGAAGTTGTAGAGACTTTACCACGTTTTGCAGAATTTATTTCTACAATAGAGAACGGAGGAAGCATAAATGAAGCAATGTACAATGCAGCAGAGATAACAACAAATTTTAAACGTGGAGGCAATTTTACAAAATTTTTAAATAGAAATGGTGCAAATTTTTTAAATGCAAGTGTACAGGGGTTATCTAAACAAATTAGAAATATAACAGGACAGAATGGTTGGAAAGGCTATGCACAACTAATTACTAAGTCTGTCCTTTTAGGGGTAGCACCTGCATTACTTAATGATGTTTTACTTGGAGACGATGATGAGTATGAGGAATTACCCGATTATATAAAAGATGAATACTATTTGTTTAAAAAATCAGATGGTAATTTTGTAAGAATACCAAAAGGTAGAGTTTTAAGTGTTATAGGAATGACAGCAAGAAGAACTGTAGAAGCAACTAAGGGCAACGAAGAGGCTTTTGATAATTGGTGGTCTGAAGTAGTGAGCCAAATGGCACCAAATAATCCTCTTGAAGATAATATTACTGCTCCTATTAAAGCTGTAAAGGATAATAAAACTTGGTATGGAACAAATATTGTATCAAGTCGTTTGCAAAAAGAATTACCTAAAAATCAGTATGATGAAACTACGGATGAATTTAGTAAGTGGTTGGGAGAAAAAATAAATGTAAGTCCTAAAAAGATAAACTACTTAATAGATCAATATAGTGGTGGTATAGGAGATATTGTATTGCCTAAGATAACGCCACAGGCTAAAGATAATATAATACAAGATAAATTTACAGCCAATAGTACTTTAAAGAATAAAAATCCAGGTAAGTTTTATGAGTTACTTGAAGAGACAACTCAACTTGCAAATGATGTTGAACCTGTTGAGAGTGATGTGTTGAAAGCAAAATATCTGAATAGTGTGAATTCAGATATGTCAAAATTATACAAAGAAAAAAGAACTATACAGATGTCTGATATGACTCAAGAAGCAAAGAAAGAAGCGGTTGAGGAGATACAGTCTAAGATTAATAGTTTAGCTGAACAAGCTATTAATGAAAGTAATAATGTAACTACAAATAGTAATTATGCAACAGTCCGGAGATAAAGAATATTATAAAGACAAAAATAATAATTGGACCGAAGTTACGGATGAAGAAAAAATTAAAAATAAAAATATAGAATTAAAAACTTATGCTGATTATAAAGAAAAAACATACAAGGAAAAGGAAAGACAAGTTAATACAGGCATTTTAAAAGAAAGTCAAAATTTAAAAACAAAAGATAAGCTTAAAATTTTACAAAATGCTAATTATTCTGCAGAAGAAAAAACAGAAATATATAAAAATTACATATTATCAAACGATTCTGCAAAGAAAAAATTAAATTTGCTAGAAAAGACAGGTATTACCGATGAAAAATACATAAATGAATATTTAAAATATTTACAACAGGATTTTGAATCTGATATAAAAGAAAATGGTACAACTAAGGGAAAAACTGTAAGTGGAAGTTCAAAGAAAAAAACTTATGAATATGTAAACAATATGAAAATTACTTATGAACAAAAATTAATGCTACTAGGAACGCAATACAAACTAAATGATACTGAAAGAACTAAACTGTACAAATATGTAAAAAGTTTAGACTATACAGAAGATGAGATGAAGAGTGTGTTTGAGAGCTTGAAAGGATTCACTGTTTATAAGAATGGAAAAGTTACTTGGTAGGAGGAATTATGGGAAAGGAAGATTTATCAAGACCGAGAAGTATTGAAGAGTTGCTAATTAGGTTTAAGCTGAATTTCGAAAGTAGTAACAAGGAAATGAAGGAAGAATTGCTGAACAAGGTTGAAAATGAACTTAACAATATTGTTAATTCTTTAATTATTAATTTAGCAGATGTTATAGATAGCCAGAACGAAATTTCGCTCTGGTTTTATTCTGGACTTCCTACATTAGAAAATGAACCATATACGAAGTGGACAACTGTTGAAGAACATTACGGCGATTTGTATTATAACCAAAACACTGGAAAAGTTTATAAGTTTATTGAAACAGGTTGGTCTGAGCAAAATGATATTAATTTAATACAGAGCATGGCATTAACTAATGCAAATTTAGATGTCAAAACGGACCATAAAAGAAGTGTTTTCTTTTCCAATCCATCTCCTCCATACAGCTCTGGAGACTGGTGGATAAAAAAAGATGGTACTTTATTTATATGCCAAATAGGAAAAAATACTGGAGAATTTGAGGAAAATGATTTTATAAATTCCTCAAAATCAACTATGACTATTGCTATTAAAGATGGTAACAAGTTAACAGTCTTACAAGGAACTGTTACAGAAATTACAGAAAAATATGTAAAATATACAGACCTCGCAACAGGAGGGAGCACAACTATTTCTGGAGACAATATAACAACAGGGAAAATAAAATCAAGTAATTATGTTCAAAATTCTATGGGTATGGAAATTGATTTAGATAATGGAACCATAAAAACAAAGAATTTTAAATTAGATCAATATGGTAATGCAAAATTATCAAATGGCGCTACAGTAATTTCGGAAAAAGGTTTGATGAATACATATACATACGATACGAGAGGGTATCAAATAGTTGGTTTTATAGGAAATGACACAATTTCTCCTACTGGTGTTGTTAAAGAGGAAGCAACAATTGATTTAATAATTCCAAAAAATTTCAATGTAACAAGTGCTATAGTAGAACTTTTTCATAGCCCAATTTATTGGGGACTAGACAACAAGTCAGTTTGGGGATATAGCAGGAATTTAAAACTATACAAAGCAAATAATTTATATAGTAGGCAAATAAATGCTGAATATATGGGAGGAATTTTTCTTAACAATAATACTACTTATGTGGAAATTCCCAATGCATTTGGAGCAAATGGTTATACACCATCTACTCCAAGCAATAATTCACATATAACGGAAAAAAAGGAATGCTCTGATATTAGTAGCTCATTTAAAGATTCAAATGGAAACACAATAAAAGGGTTACATCAGCTTAAGATATCTAGTGATTTTAATTTTACAGAAAGTTTTACGCAAGAGAATATTGCATCAAAAACAGGATGTGTTTTTGCAATTTTAAAAATTGATGGATACATGAAATATGAATTGGAGGAAGAAAATGATTAAAGTTAGTGAAGATGGGAGAACCATTTTTGTTAGTAGAGGAGATGCTGGTACAATTAAATTTTCAATACCACTATCCGAAACTAAAAATTATGAATTTCAAAATGGGGATAAAATTCAATTTAGGATTTTTGAAAAGAAAGGCTATGACAAAGAGCCTCTTTTAGACAAAGAAATTACTGTAAATAGTAATACAGAGGAAGTGGATATAATATTAACAGAAAAAGATACTACTTTTGGGCCTAAAATTAATAAAGCAACAACATATTGGTATGAAATAGCATTGAATGAAACTAAAACTACACTGGGCTTTGATGAAACTGGACCTGCCGAATTAATTCTTTTCCCTGCAAAGGCAGGTGATTAAGATGGGAATTAGCACAGATAAAAGGTTAAAAGGAAATATTAGTACACCTGAGATCAAAGGTGGCCAAATTGTTCTTACTGGGCCACGAGGAGTTGGTATTGAGAAGATAGAAAAAACAACAAGTTCTGGAGTTGAAGATACTTATACAATTACTTACACAGATGGCCAAACAAGTAATTTTATAGTAAAAAACGGTTTACCTCTCGAATTTAATTGGGATGGTACAAAGCTAGGAATAAGAGTGCAAGGACAAACTGATTATAGCTACACTGACTTAAAAGGTAGTAAAGGAGACACAGGAGCTCAAGGTCCCAAGGGAGAACAAGGAAAAGCTTTTACATACGATATGTTTACAGAAGAGCAACTTAAAGCACTTACAGGCCCTAAAGGAGAACAAGGTGCCCCAGGAAAAGATGCACCTAATATGTATAAGTATAAGGAAATACTAACTGCAGATGTAGCCAAAGGCGGAACTATAACATTGCCTTGCTACTACAAGGTCGGAACACATTGTCTTGACGTGTATTATATGGGAGAACTACTGATATTAAGTAGCGATGATGCAGGAAGCGATGGACATTATAGAGAAGTAGGCGAAGCTAATGCAGTAAGTAATAAAATAAAACTTACAACAGACTGGGCCGCAGAAGCGAATGAATATTTTGAGTTTGTGATAAGGGGTGAGTACAGTGTTTAATGTATGGGGAAAGATTAAAGAATTAATAAATAGACCTTATATAGTAGAAAGTGGTTCAAACGAGAACGGCCACTTTATTAAATGGTCGAATGGAGATTTAATATGCAGAAGGTCAGTAAGTAAAGAAAGTTTTAAACTTAGTAATTCATTAAGTACTACAGTTCAGAACATTAAAATTTACAGAAGCAATGCAGTTACATGGACTTACCCAATCAAATTTAAAGAAATTCCAACTGTTCAAAGCACTGTTGCAACAGGATTAAATGGTTCTCGTTTTTGTCAAACAAGACTTAATGGGGTTGCAACAGCAGAAAGTGTTCAAATACAGGTTTTGGGATTTGAAGATTTTACAGAGAATGGGCAAGGCTATAGTAATCTTATAAGTGTAGACCTGATTGCAGTTGGAAAATGGAAATAAAATAAGAAAGGATGGTATATATGAAAAACGAGCAAAGCCTTAGGAAATTTATACACAGCATTTAGAAACGGCACAAACTGGCTGAATAGTAAAAAATGGGCAAGATAAGAAAGGATAAAAAGTATGGAAGATACAAATTTAGTAGAGCGACTAGTAAAAGTAGAGCAGAGCGATAAGTCTGCTCATCATAGGCTGGATGAACAAGAAAAGGATATTGATGAACTAAAAAAGACTTATGTAATAATGGAAAAGTTGGATTTTAGAATGGAAAATGTAGAGAAGAATGTTACTGGAATAAATACTAAATTAGAAGACGTTGAAAAAAGTAAAGGGAAAAAATGGGATAAACTAGTAGATTACATATTTTACTTTATTTTAGCTACGCTTTTAGGTTTTGTGGCAATAAAACTAGGATTAAAATAGAAAGGAAGTGAGAAAAATGGAAACTGTAAAGAAAATATCTAAATATGTATTAAACATATTAACAATAATAAGTGCATTACTTTTAGGAATTAATGCAGTTGAAGGTATTACAATACCTTACTGTGCACAAATAACAGGAGTTATAGCAGCAATAAATGGTGTTATATCAACATATTTGTTAGGACAAAAAGCTATTAAAAAGGAGGAATAATTTTATGAACATAATTGAAAGAACATATAGTTTAAATGGAACATTAGAAAAAAGAGCGAAAACAGATAGCATATATCTTCATCATGCAGTATATAATGGACCTGTTGAAGATATAGATAGAATGCATAAAAATAGAGGCTGGACATGCATAGGGTATCATTTCTATGTAAGAAAAGACGGTTCTATTTATAGAGGCAGAAGAGAAGATACAATTGGAGCACATGCTTATGGTTATAATAGAACTAGTATAGGAATATGTGCTGAAGGAAATTTTGAGACAGATATTATGTCTGAGGCACAGAAGAAAGCTATAATTGAATTAATAATATATTTAAAAAATAAATATGCAATTACTAAAATTTTAAGACATAAAGATGTAAATGCAACAGCTTGCCCAGGAAGGAATTATCCATACGAAGAAATAGTTGCTGGAGTAAATAAAACAGAGATAACAGAAAAAGACGACACAAAAGTTGATAATAGTTATTTAGTAAAAATAACTGCAAATTGCTTAAATATAAGAGCTGGTGCAGGAACTAATTATAAAATAAAAGGACAAATAACAGATAAAGGTACATATACAATTGTAGAAACACAAGGAAACTGGGGAAGACTAAAAAGTGGGGCAGGTTGGATTTGTTTAGATTATACTAACAAACAAGGTTCTAAAGTATATTATAAAGTAACTGCAAATAGTGGGCTATGGTTATTAGATTCAAATGGCAGAAAAATAAAAGCGTATACTAAAGACACAGAAGTAGAATATCTTGGAGAAGGTTATACAAAATATGGTTACAATTATATAAAAGTTAAAGTTAATGGAAATATAGGCTACATGGCTAAAACATACCTAAAATAGCTATTTTAAAGACAACAAAGTATATTGCTCAAAAATAAAAACGGCTTAAAACGAAACCTCGTGTGTCGGTTTTTGCTGATATATAGCCATTTTCTAGTAATGCACATCTTGACAAATCAGTTTAAAAATGTTACAATAATATTACAGAATTGTTATATTGATATTATATTTTTGATACATTTATTGACAATCATAAAAATTAAATATATAATATTAAACACTTATCAATTATTTTTAAATGAATAGCATATATTAACCTTGGGAATAATATATTTACAAGGAGGTTTTTTATATGCAGGAGGAGGGAGAAATTATGACTAGAATAATGGAAAGTATTAATAGTATAAATATACCAACAAATGTACAAAAAGAAATTGGATTAAATAAAAATTGGAAAAAAGATATTTCTCCTAAAAAGGTAGAAAATATTTTTAATAGTGCACTTAGATTCAAAGAAGCATTAAGAGAGTTGTCAAAAAATTAAAACCAGATACTTAACGACAGTAGAAATAATTGTAATACACTTGGTAGTAATTGATAAGTTTTTCTCAGAGTATGAGAAAGGATGTAACAAACAATTTAGAGGGATAAAAGATACTAATTTATTTGTTTCAGCATTAAATCAGCCAAAGCAAACTTTTGATAAAAAAGATTTATACCCAACAATACTATCAAAAGCAGCTTGCTATTTAAGGTCATTTTCGATGGATCATCCTTTTTTTGATGGTAATAAGAGAACTGCTTTAATGTCAACAATAACATTTTTAGAAAAAAATGGGTATGAAGTGATTGCAGACAATGAAAAAATGTTTAAATTGGTAGAAAAAGTTGTAAAAGGAAGAATGTCAGTTTCTTCGATTGAAAGAAGATTAAAAAAATTTACTAGACCTGTTGGTTAAGAAAAAGAAACATGGGATTTAAAGAATTTTTGGGATATTTATATAATAAATCAAGTAAAAAATAAAGGGAGAGCTAGTTACAGAGATGTAGCTAGCTTTTAAATTTTACATTTATTAATAAATCAATAATTTGAGAAACTTCCATTACTTCCTTACTATTAATTCCAAATTGGTCTATTCTACTGTGCATTTCTGCTCTTAATGTTTCTATATCCAATTCACTATAAAACAAGTCATCTACTTTAACGTCAAGAGCCTTAGCAATGCTATACATAGTTTTGAGCGATGGATTATATACTTTATTGTTTTCTAATTCTGACAAATAAGAATAAGACAAACCAGTGTTTTTAACTAATCTATATAAAGTAATATTTTTACTTTTTCTAACATTTTTTATAACAAATACGAACATAAAATTACTCCTAATAATAGTATGTACTTATTTTAATCTAAATATTTATAAAAAACTAGACTTCGCCCTGAGCGAACTATTGAAAACAGCTAAATCTAGAGAATTAAGACATTTAATTTGTCGAAAACCTTTTAACATATATTATGTAACCCATTTGTCGAAAAGTTTTTCTTGACAACTGCAAATTTTGCTGTATAATTAAGACAAATAAAGAAACGCGTTTCTCTGATGAGGAGAAAAAATATATGGAAAATAATGTAGAAAAATATTTAAAATTAAAAGGGAAAAATGAAAAATTTATAAGATTAATTATTGCAATTTTAGAGAAAGAGAATGTTATTGATTACATTAAAACACTTCAAAACTTTTATGACAAATTTTAATGCAATTTTTAATGCAACGCCAATAAAAAAGTATAAAAAGGGATAAAAAAATATAAAAAGCATAATAAAATACAAGTACGGGAAAGCTAGTTATACGAGGTAATACGAGAAATTATAAAAAAATATAAGAAATTACAAAAGCATCTTTTTCTACCTTACACACAAGGTTAATTTTAGAAATGTTAAAGGAACTAGAGTTTTAGTCTAGTTCCTTTTTTCACGTTTGTTTTCAAAATGAATATAATATAACTAGATAAGTTTGTAGGAGGAATAAGAGTGAGAGAGTTACTAAAGATAAAAAATATATCTAAAATGTACCAGGCGAAAAACGGCGAAATTGAGGCATTGAAGGACATAAACTTTACTGTTGATAATGGAGAATTTGTGAGTATAATTGGACCAAGTGGCTGTGGAAAATCAACGCTTCTATCTATAATTGCAGGTTTAGAAGAAAAAACTTCAGGAAAACTCTACATAGATGGAGAAGAAAGCAATGGTATTACTTCTAAAATAGGATATATGTTGCAAAAAGATAGTTTACTAGAATGGAGAAGCATTTATAAAAATGTTATATTTGGCTTAGAAATTAAGAAAATCAACACTCCAGAAAATAGAAAGTATGTAGAAGAGCTTTTAAAGAAATACCATCTATATGAATTTAAAGACAAATATCCATCTCAATTATCAGGAGGAATGCGTCAAAGAGTTGCTTTAATTAGAACTTTAGCAATAAAACCAAAGATATTGTTACTAGATGAAGCTTTTTCAGCAATAGATTACCAAACAAGGTTAATGGTTACAAAAGATATTTATAATATAATAAAAAATGAAAATGTTACAACACTAATGGTTACGCATGATATTTCAGAAGCTATAAGCATGTCAGATAGAATTGTAGTATTAAGCGAAAGGCCAGCTACAGTAAAAACTATCCATACAATAGATTTTGAAATGGAAAACAGAGATCCATTAAACGTAAGAGAAAGTCCTAAATTCAGCAAGTATTTTGACAGCATTTGGAAGGAGTTAGATGTAAATGCAAAAGAAAACAATCTCGAAGGATAGACAGAAATACCTAAGAAGCATTTGGATAAAAAAAGTATCAATAGTTTTAACTCAAATAGGAATAGTAATTGCATTTATTGCAATTTGGGAAATAAGTGCCAATAAAGGGTTAATAGACAGCTTTATAACAAGCCAACCAAGTAGAATTCTGCAAACTCTTATGAACTTATCTGAAAATAAACTATTAATGCATCTTAAAGTAACATGTGAAGAAACACTAATAGGCTTCTCTCTAGGGGTAGCAATGGGAATAGTAATTGCAATAATTTTATGGTGGTCAGACTTTTTAAGCAAAGTTGCAGAACCTTTTTTAGTTGTACTAAATAGTTTACCCAAAGTTGCTTTAGGACCAATAATTATAATTTGGGTAGGAGCAGGAAAAGGTGCAATTATTACCATGGGTATTGCAATTTCACTTATAGTAACAATAATGGAAATATTAAATGGATTCTTAAATACTGATAAGGAAAAAATAAAGATGGCACAAACCTTTAATTGTAGTAAATTGCAGCTACTTACAAAAATAATAATCCCAGCAAATGTAACAACATTTATAAATTCACTAAAAATTAACATAGGTTTATCGTTAGTAGGAGTTATAACAGGAGAATTCTTAGTATCAAAGGCAGGACTTCGGATACTTAATAGTTTATGGAGGTCAAGTATTTAAGTTAGATTTAGTTATGACAGGTGTAATAATCTTGGCTTTTGTAGCAACCATACTATATGGTTCAGTAGTTTTACTAGAAAAACTACTATCAAGAACGCATTTGTTCAATTAATTTAGGAGGAATAATTTTGAAAAAAACAATAATGATAATAATATTAATAGCTGTAATTATAGGCATAATCACAGCGGTTGTTATTAATATTAATAAGAATAGTACAAAAGATGAAAATGGCACAAAACTCGTAAGATTAAATGAAGTTACAAGATCTGTATTCTATGCTCCACAGTATGTAGCAATAGCACAAGGATATTTTAAAGAAAAAGGAATAGAAGTGGAAATAACAACAGGGCAAGGAGCAGATAAAGTAATGACAGCAGTTTTATCAGGTCAAAGCGACATAGGCTTTGCAGGACCTGAAGCCTCAATTTATGTGTATAATGAAGGAAAAGAAGACCATACACAAGTATTTGCACAGCTTACGAAAAGAGATGGCTCATTTTTAGTTGCAAGAGACAAAACAGATGAATTTGATTGGAATCAACTAAAAGGAAAAACTGTTATACCAGGAAGAAAAGGTGGAGTTCCTTACATGACTTTTGAATATGTACTAAAACAAAAAGGAATAAACCCAAGTACAGATGTAAACTTAGATGACAGCATAAGTTTCGACTTAATGGCAGGAGCTTTTGCAGGAGGAAATGCAGAATATGTAACCCTTTTTGAACCAACAGCATCAATGACAGAGGAACAAGGAGCAGGATACATTGTAGCATCAGTTGGAGCAGAAGCGGGAGAAATACCATATACAGCATACTTTGCAAAGAAAAGTTATATTGCAAAAAATGAAGAACTAATACAAAACTTTACAGATGCAATATACAAAGGACAAAAATGGACACAAGAACACTCAGCAAAAGAAATTGCAGAACTAATAAAAGACTTTTTCCCAAGCACAGATGTGAAAATGCTAGAAAACTCAATACAAAGATATAAAGATATAGATGCATGGAACAAAACACCAGTGCTTACAGAAGAAGCTTTCAATAAATTACAAGATGTAATAGAAGAAGCTGGAGAACTAGAAAAAAGAGCAGACTATGAAAAAGTTGTAAATAACAAGTATGCAGAACAATCAATAAAGAATAATTAGTATTTAAACAGGATAGTTAAAAGCTATTCTGTTTTATTTTTGTGCTAGAAAATTTAAAGAATATATGTTATAATTCTCAAAAGAAAAGAGGGATACAATGTTTGAAAATATATTTTTTGATTTAGATGGAACAATAATAGATTCTAGAGAAGGAATAGTAAATTCCGTAATCTATTCTTTAAAAAATTTTAATATAGAAGTAAAAAATAGAGAAGAATTAGAAAAATTTATAGGACCACCACTAAATGAATCATTCAAGGAATTTTATAATTTTAATGAAAAGCAAACTGAGCTTGCAATAAAACTATTTAGAGAAAGATATGAAACAACAGGATTATGGGAAGCAAAACTATACCCAGGAATTAAAGAACTAATTAGTGATTTGAAAAAATCAGGAAAACGTGTTATTTTAGCAACATCAAAACCAGAAAAATTTGCAAAGAAAATTCTAGAAGGCTTTAAAATGGACAAGGACTTTTTCCTTATAATAGGAGCAACACTAGATGGCTCAAGAAGTGCAAAAAAAGATGTAATAAAATTTGCACTAGATAAAATAAAAGACATAAACTTAGAAGAATGCATAATGATAGGAGATAGGAACTACGATATTCTAGGAGCGAAAGAAAACAACATGAAATCAATAGGCGTAACATATGGCTTTGGAACAAAACCAGAACTTGAAACAGCAGAAGCAGACTACATTGCAGAAGATGTAGAAGAATTAAGAAAAATTTTATTTTAATAAAGATAAAAAATTTAACAAAAATTTTAAATTTTCATGTTCTATTTTCATAAAAATATGATATAATACACCCAAGGTAAGAGAGAAAAAAAGGGAGCATGAAAAAATGCAAAAGGTTATAAAAGACGTATTTCAAGATTTTAAAAAGGAAAGCAGTATTCAAGAAGCACAAATTCAAAAAATGAATTTATATAAAAAAAGCAACAAGTTAGAGGTAGAAATTTTAAGTCAAAATCAGCTAAAAGTTCAAGATTTAGCTGATTTTGAAACTTATTTATCGACAAGATTTAACATTCAGACAATTATAATAGATGTAAAATATCCAGAAATTGAACTAATTCACACACTTGAAGATGACTGGAACGACATTATAAAATATGTAGCTTCAAAATTTCCAATTACGAAAGCAATTTTAAAAGAAAGTACAATTACATTAGATGGAAATAGTGCGGAAATCAATTTAAAAAGCAAAAGTTCAGAGTTTTTACATGCATATTCAGTAGATAGTGTTTTAGAAAAACTTTTTATGAATGTATATGGCAGAAAATATAGAGTTACATACAATGAAAATATTACAGATGAAGAAATAAACGAACAACGCCATCGCTTAGAAGAATTACAGGAAAATGTTTGCAAAAATATTGTAAATAACTTAAACTTCATTGCAGAGGAAAATAAGAAGGCTGCTCAAGAGTTGAAACAAGAGCAAAAGGCAGAAGAAAGTGCTGGAAATATAGAGGAAGAACCAGAAGAAGAAACACCTTTAATACTTGGAAGAAGTGCAAATATCAAAGAACAAATTGTAAAAATAAAAGACCTAACAGCAGATTACGGAAGAGTTGCTTTGCAAGGAAAAGTAATAAGAACAGATTCAAGAGAATTAAAAAACGGTAAAACCTTAGTAATGTTTGATGTATATGATGGAACAAGCACAATTACTTGCAAATCATTCGTTGAACCAGAAAAAGTGCAAAAAGTTATGGCAAGAATTAAACCAAAAATAAGAGTAAAACTACAAGGAAATGCAGCATATGATAACTTTGCAAAAGAGCTTGGAGTTCTTGCAAATGTAGTAATAGAATTGCCACCACAAGCAGAAATTACAAGACAAGATAATAGCATGACAAAGCGTGTGGAACTACACATGCACACTCAAATGAGCCAAATGGATGCTATTACACCAGCAAAAGAATTAATAAAACGAGCTGCATCATGGGGAATGAAATCAGTTGCAATCACAGACCATGGAGTTGTACAAGCCTTCCCAGAAGCAAAACATGCAGTTGACGACTTAGGCTTAGACATAAAAGTTATATATGGTGTTGAAGCATATTTTATTCCAGATGATGAAATACCAGAAGGAGAAGATGCCTGGAAAAAGGTTAAACCATATCATGCAATAATACTTACACAAACACAAAAAGGA
>ERZ772883.979-NODE-979-length-24808-cov-4.915162_pt1 | contig 24808 bp, 17 predicted proteins | sample MGYA00580575_ERZ772883 | MGnify/ENA primary metagenome ERZ772883 (study PRJEB29015, sample SAMEA2737666) | human gut metagenome | biome: human gut; feature: human-associated habitat; material: faeces | place: China | collected 2012 ...
GCAGCACACGGGACACAACGCCCTTGTTGCCGTGACGGCCGGCCATCTTGTCGCCCACCTGGATCTTGCGGCGCTGAGCGATGTAGACACGGACCACCTGATTCACGCCCGGCCCCAGCTCGTCGCCGTTTTCACGGGTAAATACCTTGGCATCCACGATGATGCCGCTCTCGCCGTGAGGCACCTTCAGGGAGGTATCACGCACCTCACGGGCCTTCTCACCGAAGATGGCCCGCAGCAGGCGCTCCTCAGCGGTGAGGTCGGTCTCACCCTTGGGGGTGACCTTGCCCACCAGGATGTCCCCGGCGTGGACCTCAGCACCCACGCGGATGATGCCGCGCTCGTCCAGATCCTTCAGTGCATCCTCGCCCACATTGGGAATATCCCGGGTAATTTCCTCGGGCCCCAGCTTGGTGTCCCGGGCGTCGATCTCGTACTCTTCAATATGGATGGAGGTGTACAGATCCTCCTTCACCAGCCGCTCATTGAGCAGCACGGCATCCTCGTAGTTATAGCCTTCCCAGGTCATGAAGCCCACCAGAATGTTCTGGCCCAGAGCAATTTCGCCCTGCTCGGTGGCGGGGCCATCGGCCAGGACCGTGGGGTCTTCACCGCCGTGAACCCGCTCGCCTACGGAGACAATGGGCTTCTGGTTGATGCAGGTGCCGTGGTTGGAGCGCAGGAACTTGATGAGCTTATACTCCTTGGTCTCGCCGCTGTCATACTTGACGGAAATAGCCCGTGCATCCACCTTGGTGACAACGCCGTCTCCCTCGGCCAGGACAGCCACCTCGGAGTCCAGACAGATCTTGTGCTCCATACCGGTGCCCACGATGGGCGCGTGGGGCTTCAGCAGAGGCACGGCCTGGCGCTGCATGTTGGCGCCCATGAGGGCGCGGTTGGCGTCGTCGTTGGGCAGGAACGGGATCATAGCGGTGGCGATGGACACCATCATACGGGGAGAGATGTCCATATAATCCACATACTGAGGCTCCACCTGGATGATTTCATCTCTGTGGCGGCAGGTAATACGCTTGCCGGTGAGGTGCCCCTCCTCATCCATGGGCTCGGCAGCCTGGCAGACCACATACTGATCCTCCACATCGGCGGTCATGTAGTGAATTTCATCGGTGACCTTGCCGGTCTCATGATCCACCATGCGGAAGGGAGCCTCGATGAAGCCGTACTCATTGACCCGGGCGTAGGTGGCCAGATAGGAGATCAGGCCGATATTGGGGCCTTCAGGGGTCTCGATGGGGCACATGCGGCCATAGTGGGAGTAGTGCACGTCGCGCACTTCCATGTTGGCGCGCTCACGGCTCAGACCGCCGGGCCCCAGAGCGGACAGACGCCGCTTGTGAGTCAGCTCCGCCAGGGGGTTGGTCTGATCCATGAACTGGCTCAGGGGGCTGGAACCGAAGAACTCCTTGATGGCGGCAGTGACGGGCCGGATGTTGATGAGGCTCTGGGGCGTGACCACGTCCAGATCCTGGATGGTCATGCGCTCACGGATGACGCGCTCCATGCGGGAAAAGCCGATGCGGAACTGATTCTGCAGCAGCTCACCCACGCAGCGCAGGCGGCGGTTGCCCAGGTGGTCGATGTCGTCCTTGGTGACCAGACCGTGGGCCAGGGCGTTCATATAGTTGATGGAGGCGAGGATATCGTCCACGATGATGTGCTTGGGCACCAGCTCATCGGCCCGGAGCTTGCACTGGTCGATGAGCTCCTGGCCGTGGAACTGACTCAGCAGCTCCTGCAGCACGTCGAAGCGCACCCGCTCCTTAATGCCGCAGGCCACCTTGGGGTCAAAGTCCACATAGCGGCTCATGTCGCACATGCGGTTGGTGAAGATGCGGACGGTAGCGCCATCGTCGGCCAGAACAGACACTTCGCCCACACCGATGGCATCCAGCTCCCGGCACTCCTTGCCGGTGAGGACGTGGCCCTCGTCAAAGAGGATCTCGCCGGTGGCGGGGTCGGCCACGGGCACGGCCAGCTTGCGGTCCCGGGCGATGGCCCAGAGGGTCAGCTTCTTGTTGAACTTATAGCGGCCCACGATGCTCAGATCGTAGCGCCGGGGGTCAAAGAAGAGGTTATTGAGCAGGGTCTCGGCGGAGTCCAGCGTGGGGGGCTCGCCGGGGCGCAGCTTGCGGTAGATCTCCAGCATGGCCTCCTCGTAGGACTTGCACCCATCCTTTTCCAGGGTGGCCACGATGCGCTGGTCGTCGCCGAAGCGGTCCAGGATCTGGCTGTCGGTCTTCAGGCCCAGGGCGCGGATGAGGCAGGTGATGGGGAGCTTGCGGTTTTTATCGATGCGGACCCAGAACACCTCGCTGGTGTCGGTCTCATACTCCAGCCATGCGCCGCGGTAGGGGATGACCGTAGCCGTCAGCAGGGGCAGGTCGGTCTTCAGGTCGATCTCCTTGCCGTAGTAGATGCCAGGGGAGCGGACAATCTGGCTGACCACCACGCGCTCTGCGCCGTTGATGACGAAGGTGCCGGAGTGGGTCATCAGGGGAAAATCGCCCATGAAGATCTCCTGCTCCTTGATCTCCCCTGTCTCCTTGTTGTGCAGCCGCACGCTGACCTTCATGGGGGCGGCATAGGTGGCGTCCCGAGCCTTGCACTCCTCCACGTCATACTTGGGCTGCTCGTTCATGCTGAAGTCGATGAAGCTCAGCTCCAGGTTGCCGGCATAGTCGCTGATGGAGGCCACATCCTTGAACACCTCCCGCAGACCGGTATCCAGGAACCACTGGTAGCTCTTCTTCTGGATCTCCAGCAGGTTGGGCATCGCCATGACCTCTTCGTGTCTGGCAAAATTCTTTCGCAGGGTTTTGCCGTAATACTTGTCCTTGGCCATCTTCAATACTCACGCCTTTCTTGCATTTATCTCAACTTATTCGCAAACGGATTCAGGTTTATGTCCGGGCCGGGCCGCGTTTTATCGCGATACGCACGGATTTGTTGTTTCTTTTCCGCGTCTCCCGCTTGTAATCTGCGGCGGATGATGGTATCCTATAGGCAGATGGTAAAAGGGGATATGCCCTCACTATCCGAACATAATCGATTTATTATAGCAAGTCAAGCCCCTGCTTGTCAAGGGGATTTTTGTTTTTTTCCGGGGTGAGGCCCGGAATTTTTTGTTTTTGGCGTGATGCGGAACATTCACATCCTGCAAATAGTGAAGCGCCCGTCCAAGAGTTTCCATTGCAAGCGTCACTGTGTTTTGAATACTTGAATGTTCAAATCAAAAATTCGAGTGTTATTCTTTATATCATATTTAAAAGCCGCACGGCACGAAAATGCAGTGCGGCTTTTGTAGTAAGTACAGTTAGAATTTAAATTCCTATGATGGATTCTTTTCCTCGTAGGTCAGGTCACTCTCGGCCACCTTGCGCAGCTCCCTGCGGCTGATGATGTCGTACATACACGGCACCACCAGCAGGGTCATCAGTGTGGCATACACCAATCCACCGATACACACCAGGGCCATAGGCTGCATCAGCGCCGTACCGGCATCGCCGCCGAAGGCCATAACCAGCAGACCCAGGATCGTGGTGATGGACGTCATGAGGATGGGCCGCAGACGGGTCACGCCCGCCTCGATGATGGCCTCCCGCCGCTCCATCCCATCCAGACGGAGCTGGTTGATGTAGTCCACCAGCACAATGCCGTTGTTAACAATGATGCCCACCAGCATCACGAATCCAATGAGGGACACCACACTCAGCTCCACCCCGCCGATGAGCAGGATGATGAAGCCTCCCGTAAAGGCAAGAGGGATGGTAAACATGACGATGAAGGGGGATTTCAGCGACTGGAACTGGGCCACCATCACCAGATACACCAGCAGGATACCCAGCAGCATCATCAGCGCCAGCTGGCCCATGGCCTCCATAATGGCCTCGTTTTCGCCGTCAAACTCAGCCGTCACACCCGTCGGCAGCTGCACCGCGTTCACGGCCCGGATCGCCTCGGCAGACACCTTGGTCACATTGTGGTCAGCGTCCACATCGGCCGTTACGGTGATGCAGCGGCGCTGATCGGTGCGGCTGATGGTGCTCATGCTGACGGTATTCTCCATAGTGGCCACCTCGCTGAGCTTAAAGCTCTCCCCGGAGCCGGTGGCGGCAGTGGCCGCGCTCCCCGCCGCAGACATTCCGGCGGAACTGCCGGAGGAGCTGCCGGGCTTGATCTCCAGATCCAGCAGCGTATTCAGCTCCACCTTCTGCTCATCTGGCAGCGCAATGGTCACGCTCATGCTCTGTCCATCCAGGGTCATATCCGTCCCATTGGTGGAGGACGACAGGGCCGATGCCACCTGCATGTAGATCTGCGCCACGGTCATGCCGTGCTGCATGGCCTTGGTCCGGTCCACCGTCAGGTGGACCGCCGGCACCGCGTTGGAAAGTCCGTCGGAGACCGAGCGCACCCCTTCCACGGAGCGCAGTGCCTCCGCCGCCGACTTGGCCGCCGTCTGCAAGTCCGTCATATCGTTGCCATAGACCCGCAGGGCGATACCGTTGCCGGCCATGGACTGGGTCATGTTGTCGGCCATGCCGGAGTAGGAAACCGTGCACTCCATGTCCTTGCACAGCTCCACCAGCTTCTCGCCGGCGGTATTGCCGCTCTCCCCCTCGGGAACGATGATGTAGGCCGTCACGTCATATTCCCCGCTGCCGCCCATGCCCAGCATGGCCAGGCTGGAGCTGGAGGACATGGCCGCACCGACGGCCTCCACATTGTCAATGGTCAGTGCTCTGCGGGTCACCTCGTCCGCCAGCTCCACCGCCTTTTCCCGGGTGCAGTCCTTGGGCATGGTGACGGACACACTCAGCGTGTTGAGGTCAATATCCGGCATGAATACAAACCCTCGCTGGATGGTCAGCGCCGCCGATCCCGCCAGCAGTACCACCGCAGCGCTCAGCACAATGGCCTTGTGCCCCAGGGACCAGGCCACCGCTTTGCGGTAGCCGGGATAGATTTTTTCCAGCAGGCCGGGCTTGATGGGTTTATCCTTCTTCAGCATTCCCGATGCCATGGCCGGCACCAGCGTCAGCGCCACGATCAGGCTGGCCAGCAGCGAAAAGCTCATAGTCAGTGCCAGGTCGGTGAAAAGCTGCTTGGTGATGCCCTCTACGAACACGATGGGCAGGAACACGCACACGGTGGTCAGTGTGGAGGCGGTGATCGCCCCCAGCACCTGACCCGCGCCGGCCACAGCCGCCTGGATCACACTGGCGCCCTTGGCCCGGAGTCGGTAGATATTCTCAATGACCACCACGGAGTTATCCACCAGCATGCCCACTGCCACGGCCAGGCCCGACAGGGAAATCATGTTGATGGTCACACCGCAGAAGTACATCAGCACCACTGCAAAGATCACGCTCACCGGGATAGACACCAGCGTAATCACCGTGGGCCGCAGATCCTTCAGGAACAGGTACAGGATCAGTATGGCAAACAGGGCGCCCCAGGCCAGGCTGGAGAAGATGGAGTTGATGATGATGCGGATGTAATCGCCCTGATCCATCAGGGGGGTAAAGTGCAGCCCCTCATATTCCTTCGCCAGCTGGTCAAAGCGCTGGGCGATGTTCTCGGACACCTCCGCCGTGGCGTAATTGGACTGCTTGTTAAAGGTCATGGTAATGCCATTTTCCCCGTTGAGCTTGGCATAGATCTGGTCGGCGTTGTCCGTGACGAATACCTCCGCCACATCCTCCAGCCGGATGGGCTCCACCCCGTCCATGCCCAGATCGAACAGCACCAGCTGCCGCAGCTCGTCCTGGGTGGAGATATTGTCGCCCACGGATACCATGTACTGCACGCCGTCCTGCTCCACATACCCCGCCGGCATGGAGAAATTCTGTGCCGTAAGCAGGGCGCTGACGGTGCTCAGCTGCAGCACGTTTTTCAGGTTCGTCTGCTCCAGGGCGGCGGAGCGGCTCTGCTCCAGAGTTTCCATGCCGCTCTGCAGCTGGCTCAGCGCGGTGCCGATCTGGATGTTGCCGTCCACCAGCTGCTGGGCCCCGTCTGCCACGGTCATAGCGCCGCTGGTGATCTGCTCCACCAGGCCGGCCAGAACGCCGTTGTCCTCCTTGAACTGCCGGATCTTCTCCTGCAGCTGCTGCAGCTGCAGGGCCGTCTTCTCAATTTCCTCCTGCAGGTGCTCCCAGTCCGTTCCCAGAGCGGCCAGCCGCAGGTCGATCTCCGCCAGTTCCGACTCCGTCTGCACATAGCCGCTCTCCGCCTTGATGGCGGCCACCTGCTCTTTCTTCTCCTCCTCCGTCAGCCGGCTGTTATTCTCAATGACGGCAATGCGGGCGTCATACCCCGCCTTCTTCGCGTCCAGCTCCGTCTTTTTCTTCAGGATCTCCCGCAGCTGATCCAGCTTCTGCTGCAGCTGCGTCTGGCGCGCGTCCATCTCCCGCAGGCTGTCCCGCAGGGCTGTCAGCGCCTGGGTCGCCGTCTGGGAGACCATTTTCTCCTCCGTGGCGCGGATGCTCTCCTTGGCCTCCGTCAGCTGCTGCCGGGTCTGCTCCAGCTGCGCCTTGGCCTCGTCCAGCTGCCTGTTCACCGCCGCCGCCAGCTTTTCAGACAGTGCGTCCATCTTCTCCTGGCTGAGGATCACGTTCATCTGCCGCTTGAGAATACCGTTGACCGACACACTGGCAACGCCCGTGATGCCCTCCAGCTTATTGGTCAGCGTGCTCTCCACGAATTCCGACAGCTCTGCCACATCCATATCCTCGCTGGACACGGCGGCCATCTCCACCGGCAGCATGGTGGGATTGATCTTCAACACATAGGGTGCGCCCACCGAGTCGTCCCAGCTGCCCTGAAGGGCCGTAATCTTCTGCTGGATATCCACGCCGGTGGAGTCCATATCCACCCCCTGCTCGAATTCCAGCACCACCATGGACATGCTGTTCTGGCTGGAGGATGTGATCTCCTTGATCTCATTGAGGGTGGCCATGGCCTTCTCCATGGGCTTTGTGATGTCCGTCTCCACCGCCTCGGGACTGGCTCCCGGGTCGGTGGTCACAATGACCACATAGGGGAAGTCCATGTCCGGCAGCAGGTCCGGCGTCATCTTTGTGTATGCCACCACACCCAGTACCAGGATGGCCAGCACCGCCACAAACACCGTCAGTGGTTTCTTCACGCTGAATTTTGGCATATTTCCGCTCCATTTCTGGGCAACACTGACCCATATTAATTGATAACAGCTTATCACAGCGGTAAATTTTTTTCAAGCGCCGGCGGCCATTGTTTACGGAACCGTTACAAAAAGGCCGCTGCGGCGGCCTTCGAGACTGTCGATAAAGTGGTATATTTGCGGCAACGGTAAGGAAGGGTGTGTGAGGGAAACCCAAGAAGGGTTTCCCTCACCATTAAAATCACAAGTTTTTGAAACTTTTTCAAAGTTTCAAAAACTTAATCAGCGTGTCGAAAAGACTTTTTCGACACGCTGAAGGCCGCTGCTCACGCAGCGGCCTTCAGTTGATCGTTTGAAATTGCTTATAGCCTTCCCTTACTTGGCGGCGTCGGCCAGCTTGGCCTCTTCCTCCGCGTCCACGGTGACCATATGATCCAGCATACGCACCACCTGGCAGCTGTAGCCCCACTCATTGTCGTACCAGGCAATGAGTTTCACGAAGTCGTGATCCAACATCAGGCCGGCGCTCTCGTCGAAGATGCAGGGGCAGGGGTTGCCGATGAGGTCGGTGGACACCAGCTGATCCTTGGTGTAGCCGATGATGCCCTTCATGTTGGTCTCGCTGGCGTGGCGGATCTCATAGCAGATCTCGGCATAGCTGGTGGGGCGGGAGAGCCTGGCGGTCAGATCCACCACAGACACGTCGGCGGTGGGCACCCGGAAGGACATACCCGTCATCTTCCCCTTCAGGGAGGGGATGACCCGGCCCACGGCCTTGGCCGCGCCGGTGGAGGAGGGAATGATGTTGTTGAGGATGGAGCGGCCGGTGCGCCAGTCGCTGCCGCCCCGGGAGTCCACAGCCTTCTGCTTGGCGGTGGAGGCGTGGATGGTGGACATGAGGCTCTGCTCAATGCCGAACACCTCATGGATCACATAGGCCAGGGGCGCCAGGCAGTTGGTGGTGCAGCTGGCGTTGGAAACGACCTTCATGTCAGGCCGATAGAGCTTGCTGTTGATGCCGTATACAAAGGTGGGGGTCACCTCGTCCTTGGCCGGAGCCGTAAGGATCACGCGCTTGGCGCCGCCCTTGAAGTGGCGGGAGGCCTTCTCGGTGGTATTGTTGGCGCCGGTGCACTCGATGATGTATTCCGCCCCGCACTGGCTCCAGGGGATCATGGCGGCGTCGTTCTCGCTGAACACCCGGATCTTGTGGCCATTCACCACCAGATTGCCGTCCAGATTTTCCACCGTACCGTCAAAATTGCGGAACACGGAGTCGTACTTCAGCAGGTATACCATGTAGTCGATATCTGCCTTGCGCAGGTTGATGCCGCACACGTCGAACTTCTCGGGATTCTGCATCAGAATCCGCAGGATCACGCGGCCGATCCGGCCATAGCCGTTGATACCAATTTTAATCCCCATAACACCTAAAACCTTTCTTTTTCCGCAGAACTTTGCCCCGCCCAGGGCCGAATTTTTTCTGACTCCATTATATCATGACGGTGGCGTTTGTCTTGTGCAATTTTCAAAAATCATTGACGAAAAAAATCCGGATACTGGGCCTCTTTTATTTTAAATGCACAAAAAAATCAAAAATCATACCCAAACATTCCATACATTTCAAATGAGTAACTCCATTTTTCCCGCGATTTTCTCCCGCCCCACGGCACGACTTGTAACCTGTCATTGCGAATCCGTTTCGCTCTCCACATCGGCCCGCACCCGCCACACCGCCGCTCCCAAAAAGAGCAAAAATCCGCCCCGCACATCGTGCGGGGTGGATCATTCTCGTCAGGCGTTTATACCAGGCATTTTCACCGGACCGTTCGATTGAAGGTCACGCTGTTTTTTTGCATGTGCACATCCAGCGTCACCCGGTCGCCCCGGATATAGCTGCACGTGTATTCATAAATGCGCCCATCCTCCGTCCGGGTGCAGCGCTGGTGGTAGAAGGCGCAGCTGCCCAGTGGCACATGCAGGAAGTTGGCCCTCACCTCGTCCAGCACCACGGCCTCATATGTATCCTCCGCCGCAGCCGGGATGATGCCCACATGGTACAGGAGGCTGTAAAAGCTGTGGGTCTGCACCAATTCTCTGGTGAGATTGGGGTAAATGTACTGGGGGTAGTAGCTGGTCTCCAGGATCAGCGGCTCCCCGTCCACATTGCGCACCCGGGTGAAGCAGTAGACCTTTGTACCCTCCTGCAGCTGCATTTTCCGGCTCACCTCCGCCGGCGGTATCTCCACGGCGAAGTCCACCATGGTGGAGGAGGGCACCTTGCCCATGGAGGATATCTCCGTGGTGAAGGAGTAGCGCACCCGCTTGCCCCGGGCGTTGGGATCGGCCACGAAGGTCCCCTTGCCGCGCTTGCGGACCACCAGGCCCTCCTCCTCCAGCTCGCCGATGGCCTGGCGCACCGTGTTTCTGCTGATATCCATGGCCCGGCACAGCTCCGCCTCCGAGGGGAGCAGATCGCCCACGCTCAGCGCCCCCGATGAAATATTCTGTTTGATGATGCCCACCAGCTGGCTGTAGAGGGAAATGTCGCTGTCCATGCGCAGCCGGTAGGTAAGAATGGAGTGGTTTTGCATATGGTTCCTTTCCTGCCCTCAATGAGGATATGCTTAAGAGACTGTCAATCAAGTGGTAAGATCTGCGATAACGGTAAGGAAGGGTGTGTGAGGGAAAACCAAGAAGGGTGTCCCTCGCCATTGAAATCATTAGTTTTTGAAACTTTTTCAAAGTTTCAAAAACTAATGCAGCGGGGCGACAAGACCTTTTCGCCCCGCTTTGCATAGAGGACGGCTTTGCCGCCCTCTTTGCCAGTTAAAAAGCCTTGCAACGTTGGTGTCCGCGGGCAGCGCATTCCGGTCGTTTTCCCGCCGCCGCGTCCGCGCCGGGGGTCTTACTTGTGATCCACCGCGTACATGTGCTCAATGAGGCACAGCAGCTTATCGGAGTAGCCCATCTCGTTGTCGTACCAGCTGACCACCTTTACAAAGGTATCCGTCAGCGCAATGCCGGCTTTGGCGTCGAAAATAGAGGTGCGGGGATCGCCCAAAAAGTCGGAGGACACCACAGACTCATCCGTGTAGCCCAGAACGCCCTTCAGCTCTCCCTCGGAGGCCTTCTTCATAGCCTGGCAGATCTCCTCATAGGTGGCGGCCTTCTTCAGGTTCACCGTCAGGTCCACCACGGACACATCCAGCGTGGGCACGCGCATGCTCATACCGGTGAGCTTGCCGGCCAGCTCCGGGATCACCTTGCCCACGGCCTTGGCCGCGCCGGTGGAAGAGGGGATGATGTTGCCGGAGGCCGCCCGGCCGCCCCGCCAGTCCTTCAGGGACACGCCGTCCACCGTCTTCTGGGTGGCGGTGGTGGAGTGCACAGTGGTCATCAGACCGTCGGCGATGCCAAAGCTGTCGTTGAGCACCTTGGCGATAGGTGCCAGACAGTTGGTGGTGCAGCTGGCGTTGGAGACGAACTGCATGTCGGAGGTATATTTATCCAGATTCACACCCACCACGAACATGGGCGTGTCGTCCTTAGAGGGTGCGGACATGACCACGTGCTTGGCGCCGGCGTCAATGTGGCCCTGAGCCTTTTCCTTGGTGAGGAACAGGCCGGTAGACTCGATAACATACTCGGCCCCCAGCTCCTTCCAGGGCAGGTTGTGGGGGTCACGTTCAGCGCTGACGGGGATACGCTTGCCGTTAATGATGATGGCGTTCTCCTCCGCCTTCACCTCGCCGTCAAACTTGCCGTGCATGGTGTCGTACTTCAGCATATAGGCCAGATAGTCGGCCGGGCACAGATCGTTGATCCCCACCACCTCGATCTCCGGATGGTGGATGGCCCTGCGAACCACCATGCGCCCAATGCGGCCAAATCCATTGATGCCAATTTTAATACTCATTATAAAAGCTCTCCTTTCGGCTGGAACATATCAAACATATGGTACATTCTGTATTATATCCATTCTGGCAGAAGAATGCAATCTGTATTTTTCATAAAATGCCCCTGTGGGGCCAAAATTATTTTTTCAGTTTTTTAACATTTCTTTCTATGGTTCTTGTATTTTCGACCATCTCCTGCTATAGTGTAAAGTATAATAGCGTGTCGAAAAAGTCTTTTCGCCCCGCTGCCTAAGTTTTTGAAACTCTAAAAAAGAGTTTCAAAAACTATTGATTTCAATGGCGAGAGACTCCCTTCTTGGGTTTCCCTCACACACCCTTCCTTACCGTTATCGAAAATCCTATCACTTTATCGACAGTCTCAGTATAAAATCTTACGTTTTCCGCCAGTGGGGGATGGGATATTTTTTCTTTATCTTGAAACACTATGGGTGAAAGGAGGTCCGGCATGGACTACACACCCCAGGAGATACAGCTCCTGACCCAGGTGCTGCCCAATGTGGCAGCGCAGCTGCGCGGCGCTCTGGCCAACATGCACGCCGCTTTGTCCGCCGGAGACAGTCCGGATGCCTGCATTCTGCGCCAGAGCTATTACCGCCTGCTGCGCACCGTCACCAATCTCACCGATGCCGTGATGCTGACGGAGGATGCCCCTCTGCCGAAGCAGGACACGGATCTGCCTGCGTTTTTTGACGATTTGTGCCGCCAGGCCCAGAGTCTTCTGGAGAGCCGGGGCCTGACCCTTCAAACGGATCTGCCGTCCTGGCATCTGGTGGCGGGCATCCACCGGGGCTATACCGCCCGACTGTTCTGGAACCTCCTGTCCAACGCCGCCAAATTCACCCCCGCCGGGGACGAGATCCGGGTGTGCCTCACCCGCCGCGGCGACCGGGTGCTGCTGCAGGTGGCGGATACCGGCTGCGGCATCCCGCCCCAGCTGCAGAGCACCGTGTATGACCGCATTTTTCACACCGAGCGCATGGATCCCCTCCCCCACGGTCTGGGCCTGGGGCTGGGCCTGTGCCGCTGCTTCGCCCAGCGGCAAGGCGGCAGCCTGCTGCTGCACTCGGCTGTGGGGCAGGGCACCACCGTCACCGTCTCCCTGCCGGCGGAGCGCTGCGCCGCCTCGGCAGTGCAGGATGTTCCCTTCCACTATGCCGGCGGCTTCCAGCCGGTGATGATGGAGCTGGCAGACGCGCTGCCCTATGAGAGCTTTATGGAAAAACACCTGAATTGAGTTTGCTGCGGGATTTTGCTATGGATCAGAAAAAGGTTTTAGTTGCTATGTCCGGCGGGGTGGACAGCTCCGCCGCCGCCCTGCTGCTCCGGCAGCAGGGCTATCAGTGCGACGGTGCCATGCTGCGCCTGTACAGCGGCGAGGTGGAGGGCACCTGCTGCTCCGCCGATGACGCCGCCGACGCCCGGAGCGTGGCCTACGGCCTGGGTATGAAGTTTTACGTCTTCAACGAGACGGAGCGTTTCGCCCGGGATGTGATGGATCACTTCGTGGCCGAATACTGCGCCGGCCACACCCCCAACCCCTGCATTGACTGCAATCGCTGCCTGAAATTCGGCGCGCTTCTGGAGCGGGCATTGCTGCTGGGCTATGACTATCTGGCCACGGGGCACTATGCCCGGGTGGGGTTTGACGCACAAGCCCAAAAATACTGCCTCCTCCGGGGCCGGGATCGGAGCAAGGATCAGAGCTACGTTCTCTACCAGCTTACCCAGCACCAGCTGGCCCATCTGCTGCTGCCCGTGGGGGAATACGACAAGCCCTCCATCCGTCAGAGCGCCCGTCAGGCAGGGCTTGTCAACGCCGACAAGTCCGACAGTCAGGACATCTGCTTCGTTCCCGACGGAAACTATGTCCGCTTCCTGCAGGAGTACGGCGGCGTAGCCCTGACACCCGGCGATTTTGTGGACGGCTCCGGCCGGGTGCTGGGCCGGCACAAGGGTCTGCCCTGCTACACCACCGGCCAGCGCAAGGGCCTGGGCGTTTCCGCCGGGAAGCATGTGTACGTCCTGCGGAAAAACGCCGCCGACAACACCATCCTTCTGGGGGATAACGAGGATCTGTTTACCTCCGTCCTTACCGCCGGCCGGGTGAACTGGATCAGCGGCGAGACCCCCGCCGCCCCCCTTCGCGTCACCGCCAAGACCCGCTACAGCCAGACGGAGGCGGCTGCCGCCGTCTATCCCCTGCCGGATGGCCGCATCCGGGTGGAGTTTGACGCGCCCCAGCGGGCCATTACCGCCGGCCAGGCGGTGGTGCTCTATGACGGAGAGCAGGTTTTAGGCGGCGGCACCATCGAATAGCAGAACCATGAATTAGTAAAGGCAGACCGGCTCAGGCCGGTCTGCCTTATTTCACCGCTGGCTCTCCCGCCATTCGTCCACATAGATCATGTCGTCCACGTCCCGCTGTTCTTTTTCCTCCATGGTGCCTCCCTCCTGTTCCGCATGAGATATACCCCAGCGTGTCGAAAAAGTATCTTCGCCCCGCTGACTAAGTTTTTGAAACTTTGAAGAGGTTTCATAAACTATTGATTTCAATGGCGAGGGACACCCTTCTTGGGTTTCCCTCACACACACCTCCTTACCGTTGTCACGATCTTACCATTTTATCGACAGTCTCTACCTGTCAGTCTATGTGCCATGCCCCGGAAAAATTCCTTGCGGCATCAATTTTTTCATGCTATGATATTCTGGAAAGGTTGTGTCGCTATGTCTCCTTCCCGCAAGCATGCCGTGGCCGTGATCACCGCCTGCGTCGCCTTCGTGATCTTCGGCTTCAGCTTCATGTTCTCCAGCATCGCCCTGTCCATCGCACCCACCACGGTGCTGCTGTGCTTCCGGTTCACGGCTGCAGTGCTCACCCTGTCTGTGGCGGTGGGCGTCAACGCCTTGGTGGGCCGCATCCGGGGCCGGGCGTGGTTCTCCTTCTCCCTCCGGGGCAAGCCCCTGGGCGGCCTGCTGCTACTGGGCCTGGTGCAGCCGGTTTTGTATCTGGTGTTCGAGAACAGTAGCATCCGCTACACCTCCTCCGCCGTCACCGGCACGGTGCTGGCGGTGGTGCCGGTGATCTGCATCCTGGCGGACGTGTTCATCAGCCACGAATCCGTCACCAAATTGCAGATCCTGTGCGCAGTGGCCTGCGTGGGCGGCGTGGCCCTGGTGGAAACCGGCGGCGAGGCCCGCATCAGCCTCCTGGGCTTCGTGTGCCTGCTGATGACCATGGTGTGCGATGTGGGGTACTATGTGCTCAGCCGCCGGGCCTCCCGGCAGTTCAGCCCCCTGGAGGTCACCTTTGTCATGTTCCTCATGGGCATGGTGATCTTCGTCCCGGCGGCGCTGATCCAGGGCCGGGGCCGGATGGCGGAGCTGTTCCTCCCGGCCATGCAGTCCGCCCCCTTCTGGGGCAGTGTGTTCTTTCTGGGCGCTGTGTCCTCCGTGGGGGCCTACGGCCTGCTGAACTATGCCAACGCCACCCTCACCAATTCCGAGGCGTCCCTCATCGGCAACATCGGCACGGTGGTGTCGGTGCTGGCAGGCGTACTGCTGCTGAAGGATCCTTTCACCCCCCTGCAGGCGGCAGGCGTGGTGATCATCCTGATCTTTGTAACCCTGGCCAACCTGCCCAAAAAGCAGAAATAGCTTCAAAAAGGGAGAAACCCCAGTGTTTTCTCCCTTTTTTACAGCCGATTCTTATAAACAATAAGGAACTACCCCCTGCCCGACCGTATAATAAGTGAAAGCCTTCCCCATGAGTCTTTCCCCCAAAGGAGGAACCCCCTATGGATGCCGCTGCAAACAGCTACCGCCGTTTTCTGAGCGGCGATGACAGTGCCTTTGAGGAGATCATGCAGGAGCTGTTCTGCGGACTTGTTTTCTTCATCAACGGCTTTGTGCATGACCCTCATACCGCGGAGGATATCGCCATCGATGCCTTTTCCGACCTGGTGGTGCACCGGCACCGGTATAACTTCCGGGTAAGCCTGAAAACCTATCTCTACATGGTGGGCCGTAGCCGTGCCCTGGACCATCTCCGCCGCCGCAAGGTTCTCCGCTTCACGGAGCTTTCCGAGGCCCGCCACCTGTCCGACGACTCCGCCGCCCTGGAGGAGCTGGTCCTGGCCGATGACCGCCAGCGCCGGGTAAACACCGCCCTGGAGCGCCTGCCGGAGGAGATGGCTGCGGCGGTCCGGCTGGTCTACTTTGAGGAGATGACCTATACCGAGGCCGCCAAGGTCATGGGCAAGAAGAGCAAGCAGGTGGATAACCTGCTGCAGCGCGCCAAAAAGGAGCTGCACCGCATTTTGGGGGAGGAGGGGATGCTGTCATGAGAACCCTGCACGAATGTCAGGCGGAGGTCTTCCGCCGCAGTGAAGAACGGATCCGGGCCCGGCGGCGGGCGGCCCGCGCCCTCTTGGTCTGCCTGCCGCTGGTTTTGTGTCTCACAGCCTTCAGCCTGCTTGTGCGGCCCGGACTACCATCCTCTCCCGATGGAGCTCCGCCGAAGAACAACGCCGCATCCCCTCCCCCGGCTGTTTGCCGCATTGATGTCAGCGGGGCAGGCCAGGTCACATCTGTCACCGACCAGGCGCGCATCCGCGCCATTACCGACGCACTCACGGAGCTGAACGTCTCTCCTGACGCCCCATCCGGCGGCAGCGACATCCCCGAGGCGTCAGGGGGCTGCACCATCGTTCTGGTTTCCGAGGACAGCTCCCAGACGGCGTACCTTTTGACCCGGCAGTCTCTGACCAACAGGGACACCGGCCACACCGTAAATCTGACGCAGACGCAGGCGGCGGAGCTGACGGCTTTGCTGGGCCTGGATGCTTCGTAAAAAGGAGGCTTCCCATGAAAAAGAAGACCTGGCTCTATATCGCGGCAGGTGCGCTGCTGCTGGCCATCCTCTTTGTCCCCATTCCCAGCGGCACGTACAAGGACGGCGGCACCCGGGCCTACTCGGCCCTGACCTACAAGGCGGTCAAGTGGCAGAGGGACACCGGTTCCGATGTTTACAAGGCCACCAAGGTCTACTGGCTACCGAATAATTTCAAATCTCTGGACGAGCTGTGGGCCGGGGAGGAATCCTATGTGCCTCACCACTTCACGGCCACCGTTCTGGAGCTGGCGAGCGGCCACGCCTTGGTGCAGCCGGTGGAGGATGAGATGGAGACCGGCGTGGGCAGCGCGATCTCGGTGGATACCTCCGCTCTGGAGGACATCGGCGCCCAAGTAGGCAGCGATGTGGAGATCTACTACACCGGCAATATCCGGGAGACCTCCCCCGCACAGCTCCGGCCCACTAAGTGGGAGATGGCCACGGATCTGCGCCACCGGGCCTACACCGACTCCTGGCTGAACCCGGAGGCCGCCCAGCCTATGGACGAGATAACCATTCCCCTCATCATCTCCCGGATCTATTCCAACTGCTTCTTCGCCCGTCCCGTGGTCCCCATGCCCTACGAGATCAAGTTCAACGGCGAACTTCCCCCGGAATGGTGCGTGGGCGACCAGGTGACCTGCACCAGCGAAAACACCCTCTATGACCGACAGGCCCAGCGCGTGGAGGCCGATCTTGTATCCGTGGCCCCCAGCGATTGGCAGATGGACCCCAACGTGGACTATAAGCCGGTGATCTACCTCTACCCTGAGGAGGAGACGCAGGTCTCCGTCCGGCTGACTCTAGACGGCCGTCTCACCTGCACCTATCCCGCCTATCAGAACGGCTGGACCGTCACCGCTGCCCCCGACGGTACTCTGACGGACAGGCGCGGTCAGACCTACAACTACCTCTACTGGGAGGGCGAGACCTATGCCCGGTGGGACATGACCCGGGGCTTTTGCGTAAAGGGCGAGGACACGGCGGCCTTTTTGGAGCAGGCCCTGTCGCAGCTGGGCCTCACCCGCCGGGAGGCCAACGAATTCATCGTCTACTGGCTGCCTCTCATGGAGCAGAACCCCTACAACGTCATCTCCTTCCAGACGGATGCCTATACCCAGGCGGCGCAGCTATATATCGATCCCGCACCGGATACCCTGATCCGGGTGTTCATGGCCTGGCAGAGCTCGGACTCCTTCGTAAAGCTCCCCGCCCAGGCGCTTACCGCGCCTGCACGCACGGGCTTTACCGTGGTGGAATGGGGCGGCACGAAAATCTCCTGACACACGCATAAGCTCGGCGTAATGTAAAATCGGCACAGCTGCTTGGCTGTGCCGATTTTTTCGGGTCTCATGCTGATTTATGCCCGCTTGAGGATGCGCCCGGCCTTCACGCCGGTGTATTTGCCCTTTTCCACGGCCACCGCGCCGTCCACCAGCACATAGTCCATGCCCTCCGCCAGGCAGCAAGGGTTTTCATAGGTGCCGGGCTGGTGCAGCTTTTCCAGGGCGAACACATTGATGTCCGCGTCCATGCCCGCCGCCAGCACGCCCTTGCCGGAAAGGCACAGCACCTGAGCCGGCTTCTGGGTCATCTTGTGCACCGCCTGCTCCACCGTCATCACGCCCCGCTCCTTCACAAAGTGCTCCAAAAGATGCACGAAGGTGCCGTACACCCGGGGATGGAGCATCCCGTCCGTGGGATAGGTAGAGTCGGAGATGACGTTGGAAAGAGGGCTTTGGAGAATGGTCACAATGTCCTCCTCCGAGGCCATGAAGTCCACCATGGTGATCTCGCAGTGCTCCCGCACCAGCAGATCGCAGCAGCAATCCAGGGGATTCTGTCCCCACAGGCCGGCGATCTCCGCGATGCTCTTGCCCTGGTAGGGATGGTCCTCCGGGCAGTGGAGGCTTGTCAGGCGGATGCCGTCCCATCCCGCCAGCTTGGCGATGTCGTCAAAGCCGTCGCCCCGGCGGATGCGCTCTGCCAGCTCCCGGCGGGCATCCTTGTCCCGGAGCCGCTGCACCACCGCCTCCATGCCGCCGGTAAGGAAGTCCGGGGGCAGGATGTGGATCAGCTGGGTGGAACCGGCAGTGTAGGGGTACACGTCGCACCCCACGTCCAGCCCCTCCTGCCGGGCCTGCTCCAGCATGGAAAGAGCCTGGGGAATTTTTGTCCCCCAGTTGTCCCGGCCCATGGCCTTCAGATGGCTGATGTGCACCGGGATGCGCAGGGCCCGGGCCACGGCGAGCATCTCCTCCAAAGCCTCCAGCACGCCGCCTCCCTCCTGGCGCATGTGCACCGTTACGGGGATGTTCTGCCCGGCCAGAGGCTCCAGAGCCCGGATCAGCTCCTGGGTGGTATAAAAGCACTCCGGTGCGTACCCCAGGCCCAGAGAGACGCCCAGCGCCCCATCGGCCAGGGCCTGCTCCATGGCCCTGTGGATGGCCTTATAGTGCTTGTCCTCCAAATGCTCCAAAGCGTAGCCCGCCGCGCTGGCCCGCAGCACGCCCGCGCCCACCAGCATCCCCGTGTGCAGCGGGGCCTCCGGCTGCCCGGCAAAGTAGGCCGCCAGCGTGTCCGTGGACACGGCGTTTGGCATCTCCCCGCAGATAGGCTGCAAATAGGCGGCAATCTCCGCCCGTCTGGCCCGGCGCATGGGCGCGGCGGACAGGCCGCAGTTGCCGTTTACGATGGTGGTCAGCCCCTGGCGCAGCTCCAGCTGGCCGAAACCAGGCCGGTAAGCCGCCAGGTCGGCGTGGCGGTGAATGTCGATGAACCCCGGGGTCACCAATTTCCCCTGGGCGCTGATGACCCGCCGGGCGTGAGCCCCGGGCAGGTCGCCCACCTCCACGATTTTCCCGTTCTCCACCGCCACGTCGGCGGCATAGGGCGCCTTTCCGGTGCCGTCCACCACGGTGCCGCCCCGAATCAACAAATCGATCATTTCTCTTTGCCTCTTTTCCTCAGATTGCTTTTGGCAGGGGCAGCGTCACGGTGAATCTCGTCACGCCGTCCTCACGGGTACAGCCGATGCTGCCGCCGTGATTCTTTGCAATATTCTGCGCAATGGCCAGCCCCAGGCCGAACCCCTCTCCGCCGGCGCGGGATTCATCCGCCCGATAAAACCGGTCGAACAGGTGCGTGATCTTCTCCGCCGGGATGGTCTCGCCCCGGTTTTCCACCTGCAGCAGGGCGTTTCGTCCCTCCCGCCGCAGCAGCAGGCGGATGGATGTCCCCGCCGCCGCGTACTTCACGGCGTTGTCCAGCAGAATGTCCGCCAAGCGGCGCAGCTGCACGGCCACGCCCTGTGTTTCCAGCCCCGGCTGGATGTCATAGCTCAGCTCTCGGCCACTTTCAAAGGCCACCGGTTCAAAGGCCAGTACGCTCTCCAGCACCGTGTCCGACAGATCCACGGCGCTTTGCACCTGATTCGTCCCGTTCTCCGTCCTGGCCAGGGTCAGCATATCCTCCACCAGCCCCTTCATCCGCAGGGATTCGGCGTGGATCCCCTCCACATACCGTTGGGTCTTCTCCGGATCTCTCTCCTCCGCCGCCAGCTCCGAGGAGGACAGGATCACCGTCAGCGGCGTTTTCAGCTCGTGGGACGCATCGGAGATAAACTGCTTCTGCTCCTGCCAGGCCCGCCGCACCGGCCGCACCGCGAAGCCTGCCAACCAGTAGCTCAGCCCCGTCAGGATCACCAGCGCCGCCAGTGCGATCAGGACGCTGCGCAGCAGCAGGCTGCGCACGGTGGCCTGCTCCACAGAGCAGTCCGTGAAGGCAATGCGCACCGATAAGGCCCCCACCCGGCGCAGATACCGCAGCGAGTAGTCCTTCAGCACGCCGCTGTCGCTATCCTGCTCCAGGGCCGTCTGGACGATCTCCGTCACCAGCTCCTGATTTTCCAGGTTGTAGTAGCTGCTGCCGGAGAGGCGGAGAGTCCCGCCGGAATATACCTCCGCCACAAAGCAGGGCAGACCGCTGCTGCCGGGCAGCTCACTTCTATCCAGTTTTCCCTCCAGGGCCGCGTACAGCCGCGCCTCGCTGCCCTGGCTCATCTGGCTTCTGGTGGACAGGGTCAGCACCACCAGCGCGCATATCAGCACCGCCGCCACCGTCACCACACTGATGCCAACGATCTTCAGCCGTAATTTTCGTATCATTCCTTCTCCTCCAGGCAGTAGCCCACCAGGCGCACCGTGCGGATCCGCATGCGGGAGTGTACCAGCTCCAGCTTGCGCCGCAGGAAGGAGATATACACCTCCACATTGTTGTCCTCCGCATTGGAGTCGTAGCCCCATGCCTTGAGCAGCAGCTGCTCCTTGGACAGGATCTGCCCGCCGTTGCGCATGAGCATCTCCAGCAGGTCAAACTCCTTGCGGCTGAGCCGGGCGCTGCGCTCCCCGCAGCTTACCTGAAAGGTCCCCGGCTGCAGAACCAGGTCGCCCCAGCGAATGGAGTCGTCCGCTCCGCTCTCCCCGTTGTGCCGCCGCAGCAGGCGGCGTGCACAGGCCAGCAGCTCCGGCGTCTGGAAGGGCTTTGTCAGGTAGTAATCCGCTCCCTGATCCAGCCCCCGCACCCGGTCGCTCAGCTCGCCCCGGGCGGTGAGCATCAGCACCGGCAGATCGCTGCCGCTTGCCCGCAGCCGCTCCAGCACGGCGAAGCCGTCCAGCCCCGGCAGCATCACGTCCAGCACCAGCAGGTCGTAGATCCCCGACAGGGCATTGTCCAGCCCGGAAACGCCGTCATAGCTCACATCCACCGTGTACCCCTCCCGGCGCAGCAGCTCCTGCAGATTCTGCGCCAGCCGTTTTTCGTCCTCCACCACAAGGATCCGCATGTTCTCCGCCTCCCGCTCGTTTTTTCTGTTATTTTTCTCTATTGTATACCGAAAACTCTCCCGGGACAAGCCCCGGCCTATAGGCGGTATGATACCGTGCAATGCTTTAAGGAATATTAAAACAGCATGTAAAAAAGCCTCACAGCCTCAAACCGGGAGAGCGGTCGATCCACCCTCCCGGTTTGCATTTCGTTTATGCAGGGTCATGCGGTGCCCAGACTCAGCAGATCCCTCAGTGTCTGGGCCGTCTCCCCGGACACCTTGAAGATGGCCGGCACATCATTGTACATGGCAAAATACCCGTCCCCATAGGCCAGGCCGATTTTGATGGTAAAGCTATCCGTGCTGCCGCTGTCCGTGCGGTAGCTGACCGTGGCCGTCACCGCCGGATCCGTCAGGCCGCAGATGGGCAGCGCGCCGGAGCTGGGGTTGTAGTCCACGCAGGACTCCAGCTTCACGCCCTTCGCCAGCAGAGCCGTGATCTTCGCCATCTGCTCCGATACGTCCTTGCCCTCCAGCAGCCAGCTTTCGCTCTCGCCGCGCACGGCGGTGCTATCTGCGCCGCCGCCCTGCACCCGGATCTGCACCAGCTTCTCCGCCGGCAGAACCGGCAGCACCGGAATATCCACCAATTCGTAGATGTTCCGATCCATGAGCCGCACCAGGTCATCCGGCGCCACATAGATCTTGCCGGTGTCCCCGTCCCGGCACATGTAGTATCCGCCGCCCTGGGCCGCCGCGCCGATCTGCAGTGACAGGCCGGAGCCGTCACTGTTTTTGATCTCCAGTGTGCGGTCCGGCGCGTCCAGATCATAGCCTGTAATGTCGCCGGGATTTTTCAGCGGTGTCAGGGCGCTCAGCCCGCTGACCTGATCCAGCAGCTGCTGCATCAGGGTCTGATTCAGTGGCAGGGTCGTGTCGTCCTTCCACTGCCACTGGTCCTTTTCATTTTTGTTAAAGCGCAGGGTGTAGGCGCTGTTTTTGTAGATCAGCTCCTGTGTCTCGGTGGAAACCAGACCCGTCTCGTCCAGTGTGTCAGGCTGGGGCTGCGTTTTCTTGGCGCAGGCGGTGCATGCCAGCAGAAGCACCGCAGCCAGAATTACTGCATATTTTTTCATGGAATTAGCTCCTTGCTACTGTTTTTCCCGATTATAGCACCAATCTGCCCAAAAGGGAAGACATCTGTAAAAATGCCTCCCCCCGCGAAATTTTATCAGGATCCATGCCGCAGTCACCTCAAGACGCGCATACAAAAAGGAGCGGCCGCGGCCGCTCCTTTCAGCATATCAATATCTTACAGATGGGATACGAACGTGCTGTTCACTGCCACCGTGCGGCTGATGTCCGAGGACTTGATACTGCCGAAGATGGTGCGCATGATGGTCAGCGCCTTCTTTCCGCTGACCTCCGGATCCCGGTCGTGCTCCAGCGCATCCACGAACTCATCGATGACGCCGCTGCGGGTGGTGGGCTCGAAGCTGTAGGCGGTGGATGTATTGCTCATATCCCGAACCACAATGGGGGCACCGGGATCACTGTAAATGAGCATAATGCCCTTGGTGCCGTACAGGCAGGTGGAGTTGCACTCCTTGCCGTATACCGTCCAGCTGGCGGCCATGGTACCCACGGCGCCGCCGTTCATCCGCAGGATACACAGGGCATTGTCGTCCACGCCGATGAGATGGCCGTGGTCGTCGTGCTTGTTGAGGGTCATCACCTTGGCGGTGGTTTCGATGACCGTCTGTCCGGTGAGATACTGCAGCAGATCCAGCTTATGGATGCCCAGGTCGCTGAGAGCGCCCATAGCGGCCTTGTCCTTGTCGAAGAACCAGGCGTCCCGATCCGGGGACCAGCCCTCGGGCCCGGCGTTGCCGATGGTGGTGCGGAAGGTGATGATGTCTCCGATGATGCCGCTCTCGATCAGCTCCTTGGCCCGGCGGTGCACCGGGTCAAAGCGCATATTGTGGCCCACCATCAGGTGCTTGCCGTTGAACTCTGCCGCCGCCACCATGGACTCGCACTCCGCCAGCGTCACAGCCATGGGCTTTTCCACCAGCACATGCTTGCCCGCGTACAGGGCCGCATTGGTGATCTCGGCGTGGTTGCGGTTCTCCACGCACACGGACACAGCGTCGATCTCCGGGTCGTTCAGCAGCTCATAGTAGCTGTCATATACCTTCCCGCCGTATTTTTCCGCCATCTGGGCGGCGCGGGAGTCGATCTTGTCATAGTAGCCCACCAGCTTGGCATGGGGATTGGTGGCATACTCCGGCAGGTGCCGGGTCTGGGCGATCTTACCGCAGCCAATGATACCGATTTTGACCATATGAATGCCTCCTTGTGATCCTCTCGCAGATATATCTACACGCAGATAGTTTTCTACTATTGATTATACCAAAAAATTTCCCCTGGCGAAAGCCCTTTTTTAGAAATTTTTCCGTTTTTTTGCTGCCGGACATCTTTCCCGTCTCCTTAACAAATTGTCACTTGCTATTTTCTCCCCATAAGGTTAGAATGGAACATGCTGCAGGGCGGCAGTCTCCGCCCACCCACGAGAACAGGAGGATATTACCCATGGTTTCCATCGTAGAAGTAACCACTCACCGCCAGCTGCGCCGGTTTGTGGACTTCCCGAATCAATTATATAAAGATGTGCCCCAGTTCGTCCCCGCCACCTACAGCGATGATATGGATGATTGGGACAGGAATAAGAACCCCGCCTTTTCCTACTGCGAGGCCCGCTGCTGGCTGGCCATGCGCGGAGAAGAGATCGTGGGGCGCATCGGCGCCATTCTGAGCCGGAAATCCAATGATAAGTGGGGCACCAATCGCCTGCGCTTCACCCAGGTGGATTTCATCGACGATCCGGAGGTATCCGCCGCCCTTTTTGAAACGGTGGAGAACTGGGCCCGGGAGCTGGGCTGCACTGCCGTCCACGGCCCTCTGGGCTTCACGGATATGGACCGGGAGGGCATGCTGGTGGAGGGATTTGACCGCCGCGGCTGCTTCTTTACATATTATAACCATCCCTACTATATGCAGCATATGGCGGCTCTTGGCTATGTGAAGGATGTGGACTGGGTGGAAAATCTCATCTCCGCCCCCCAGGATGAAAGCACCACCGCCCGGTGGAAAAAGCTGTCGGACTATGTGATGCGCCGGCAGAAGCTGCACACGCTGAAGGTGCATACCCGGCTGGAATATTTCCCCCTGCTCAAGCCCTTTTTCCATCTGGTGAACGAGGCCTACGCCCCCCTTTACGGCACCGTGGAGCTGTCCCCGGAGCAGATCAAGAAGTACAGCATGAAGTTTGCCCCCCTCATCAATCCCAAGCTCACCTGCTTCGTGATGAACGAGCAGAATGAGCTGGTAGCCTTTGGTGTCAGTGCCCCCAGCATTGCCGAGGCGCTGAAAAAAAGCCGGGGCCGACTGCTGCCCACAGGCTGGGTCCGGGTGCTCCATGCCTTCCGGAAAAACGACACCATTGACCTGCTGCTCATTGCCGTGCGGCCGGATCTGCAGGGCAAGGGTGTCAACGCCATTATTTTGAGCGAAGTGATGCAGGGCTGCCAGAAAATGGGCATCCGCTACGCGGAGACCGGCCCCATGCTGGAAGAAAATGAAAAGGTGCAGACCCAGTGGCAGCACTTCCCTTTGGAGCAGCACAAGCGCCGCCGCTGCTGGATAAAGGAGCTGGACGCCGTGCCCGCTGCCGCCGGTGTGCGGGAGGATGTCCAGCAATAGCAGAGCCGATCATCCTGACCTTCAGATTTTCAGGGACCGCTTACGCGGTCCCTTTTTGCGCCCCCCAACGCACACGCCCTCTTATCATGCATCCGTAGGGGCCGGCGTCCTCGACGACCCGCTCCACCGCCCCTTTGCTGCGCTCCGTAGGGGTCGGCGTCCTCGACGACCTGCTCCACCGCCCCTTTGCTGCGCTCCGTAGGGGTCGGCGTCCTCGACGACCCGCTCCACCGCCCCCCTGCTGC
>ERZ772883.980-NODE-980-length-24798-cov-8.833852_pt1 | contig 24798 bp, 18 predicted proteins | sample MGYA00580575_ERZ772883 | MGnify/ENA primary metagenome ERZ772883 (study PRJEB29015, sample SAMEA2737666) | human gut metagenome | biome: human gut; feature: human-associated habitat; material: faeces | place: China | collected 2012 ...
CTTGCTTTCTGTGGTTGCAGCGGTTTGACCGAACTGACATTGCCCAACAGCGTGAAGAGCATCGGAAGGTATGCTTTCCAAGGTTGCAGCGGCTTGACTGAACTGACATTGCCCAACAGCGTGAAGAGCATTGGGGATGGTGCTTTCGCATATTGCAGCGGCTTGACCGAGCTAACATTGCCGGACAGCGTGGCGTGCATCGGAGATTTTGCTTTCTCTTTATGCAGTGGCTTGACCGAACTTACATTGCCCAACAGTCTGACGGAAATCGGAAAATCTGCTTTCCGCGGTTGCAGTGGCTTGACCGAACTGACATTGCCCAACAGCGTGACGAGCATCGGAGATGGTGCTTTCAGAGGTTGCCGTGGTTTGACCGGATTGACATTGCCGAACAGCGTGACGAGTATCGGGGAATCTGCTTTCTATTTATGCAGCGGCTTGTCGAAGATAACATCGTTGGCTGAAATTCCGCCAGTGTGTGGCTCCGGAGTGTTTGACGGTGTCAATAAAACTAACTGCGAATTGATTGTTCCAGTTATATCTGTCATCGCCTATAAGCAGGCGGAAGTCTGGAATGAATTCAGCAACATAAGGGGTTTTTCCGGTGTGGATGTCACTGAGGCTGACGGCAACACAATCAGAGTGATAGGCAATCAGATTGAAATCAGCGGATATTTTACATCGGTAGAGGTCTATGGCATCAACGGTGCGCTAATCTACAAAGGAAAAGATAATGTCGTGACCGTTCCGTCTGCCGGAATTTACCTGGTGCATGTGGCTGACAAGACACGGAAGATTGTGGTGGAATAGCCGCATCGCGCGTTGACATTGTTTCGTGGCGCAGAGCTCGCGTATTCCGTCTTTTTTACGTTGAGCATATATAGACCAAAAGGACTGGCACGGGGTGTCAGTCCTTTTGGTTATAAAAGTATTGCCGCAGGGCAATAGTCAGAATTATTTCTTGCGTTTCTGCTGTTCGCGGAGCATCGCCTCCTGTCGTTTCTGGGCAGCCTCGAGGCGAGCCATGAATCCGCTTTTCTTGCGCGGTTTCTTGGCGTTTTCAGCCATCTTGGCGCGCACCTTGTCTTCCTTGATGATGAATCGGAAAGCGTATGTCTGAGCGATTGTGATGAGCAGAGAGATGAAGTAGTAGTAGCTCAAACCGGCTCCATAGTCGTTGAAGAACACGAGGAACATCACCGGCATCAGGTACATCATCCACTTCATTCCCGGCATCTGGTTGTTGCTCGGGTTTGCCTGCATGTTGAGGTAGGTGTAGATGATGTTCACACCCGTCATCAGCAAGCAGAAGAGACTCAGATGGTGTCCGAAAATCCAGTTGATGACAGGGATGTTTGCATCCCATTCGAGAATCATGTCGGGCGCCGACAGGTCGGAAGCCCAAAGGAACGACTCTCCGCGCAACTCGATGCATGACGGCAGGAATGAGAACATAGCCACGTAGACTGGCATTTGCAGAATCAACGGCAGACATCCGCTCATCGGGTTGGCACCCGCGCGGTTGTAAAGCTCCATCATCTTCTGTTGGCGCTTCATCGCGTTTTCGTTGCCAGGGTATTTATCGTTAATTTCCTTGATGTCGGGAGCGAGCACGCGCATCTTCGCCTGTGAAGAGAAGCTCTTATAGGTGAGCGGGAAGAGCACGAGTTTGATGAAGATTGTGAGCAGCAGGATGATGATTCCGTAATTCAAGTTCATCGTTCCCAAGAAGTTGAAGATAGGGATGATGATGCAAGTGTTTATCCAGCGGAACATTGACCATCCAAGCGGAATCAGGCGAGTGAGTTCCAAATCCTCATCGGGCGAGATCTTGTCGTCAAACGACGAGAGCAGTTTGTACTCGTTCGGGCCGAGGAAGAAGTTGAACGCCGCCGGTTTCGGATTGTTCACGTTGTATTCAAGCGAGCTGTTGAACGACACGTCTTTGAGGAAGTCGTTGTGCTCCTCGCTGTTCTTGTCGATGACAGCGCTTTTCATAGGAGCTGCTCCGATGAAGTGCTGGTCGGCGATAAGCACGCAAGAGAAGAACTGGTATTTGAACGCCACCCATTTCAAGTGGTTGTTGGTCTTATCCTCGTCGTTGCTTGTCTCGCTGAGGTTCTCCACGTTGTCGCCCGAAAATTTGTAGAACACACCACTGTTGCGTTCCTCGAAAGTCTGACCTTTCTCGTGGCGCATCATCTTCTGGTTCCATTCAAAGTCCATAGTCGACACGTTGGAAGAGATAACGGCAGCCATGTTCTGCTGCACCACCTCCATACGCACGAGATAGCTGTTTTTAGGAAGCGTATATCGGATGCCGAAGTAAACGCCCTTTCCGAAGTCGAGTTTCATCAGCACCGTAGAGTCGTTTTCCTGCACCGGAGTGAAGTTGAACTCCTTGGTGTCGAAACGGTGTGTGTCGGTGTTGATGGCGAAGCCGTAAGAGTTGTGCTTGCTGTCGAAAAGCACGCAGTTGCCATCTTTTCCATGTTGGAAAGCGTTGTATTTCTTCAGCGTAGCCTTCGCTATTTGACCGCCTTTCGAAGAGAGGTCGAGCGTCAGCAGCTCGTTCTCAAGTTTTACGATCTTGTTTCCACCGCCAACAAACTGCACGAAGTCGGAGTATTTAGCCACATTTTCGGCGGCGTCGCGCACCTTCTTCATCGCCGCGTTGTAGAGCAGGCGGTTGTCGGCCGACGGAGCGTGCTGCAAATCAGAGAGAGCCACGGTCATATTGCCGTCCATCATAACCGAGCCGGTAAGGCTGTCGGAAGCGACGGTGAAACTCACATTGTCGTTTGTCAGCACCATCTTGTCGCCGTCCTGCTTGCCGTATTGGCGCACGATGGTCTTGATGCGGGCAAGCTCGTTGGCGTTGAGGCTGTCGGCAATGTCGGTTGTGGCCTGTTTTGCGTCAGCCTTTTCAGTCTTTTCGGTTGTCGGCTGGTTGCTTTGGTCGTCGCCCGAGTTGAGCATTGAGAATCCGAAGATTACCACACCCATCAGCAACAAGCCGAGAATCGTGTTTTTGTCCATTATTTTCTTCTGTTATTTATTTTATTTCTTTTGATTGTCGATGGCGGCTTTCACGAAGCTGAGGAACAGCGGGTTTGGAGAAAGCACCGTGCTGCTGTACTCAGGGTGATACTGTGTGCCGATATACCATTTCTTTTCTGGAATCTCAACGACTTCAACCAAGTGTGTGTCAGGGTTTTCGCCAACACATTTCATACCGGCGTCCTCAAATTGCTTGCGGAATTCCTCGTTGAATTCAAAGCGGTGGCGATGACGCTCGCTGATGTGTGTTGAGCCGTAAGCCTCAGCCGCTTTCGAACCGGCTTTGAGCACGCAGTCGTATGCGCCCAGACGCATAGTGCCGCCCATGTTGGAGATGCTCTTCTGTTCCTCCATAAGGTCGATGACGTTGTAAGGAGTCTGCGGGTTCATCTCGGTGCTGTTTGCATCCTTCAGTCCGAGCACGTTGCGAGCATACTCGATCACCATGCACTGCATGCCCAGGCAGATGCCGAATGTAGGCTTGTCGTGTTCGCGGCACCATTTCAGAGCGGAGAACTTGCCTTCGATGCCACGTTGTCCGAATCCCGGAGCCACAATTACGCCGTCCATGTCCTTGAGCAGCGACTCCACGTTGTCGTCGTTCACCTTCTCGGAGTGGATGCTCACGAGCTTGAGACGGCGGTTGTTGTAGGTGGCTGCTTGGAACAACGCCTCGTTGATTGACTTGTATGCGTCCTGAAGCTCGACATATTTGCCCACAAGACCGATTGTGACAGTCTCTGTGGCATTGTTCATCTTGTCGAGGAAGTTTTTCCACTGACTCATGTCGGGCTCGCCCTCGTATGGAGTGTTGGTTTTTTTCAGGATAATCTCGTCGAGATGCTGGTCGTGCATGCCCATCGGCACCTCGTAGATGCTCGGCATGTCGATGGATTGGATGACAGCGTCGGGCGACACGTTGCAGAACAACGCCACCTTGCGGCGCATTGCTGTCGGGATTTCCTTCTCTGTGCGCAGGATAAGCACGTCGGGCTGGATGCCCACCTCCTGCAGTTGCTTTACAGAGTGTTGCGTAGGCTTCGTCTTCAACTCCTTTGCGGCGTTGAGAAACGGCACATATGTCAAGTGGATGCAGATGCAGTTAGAGCCAAGCTCCCATTTCAGCTGACGCATGCTCTCGAGGAACGGCAGCGACTCGATGTCGCCCACGGTGCCGCCGATTTCCGTGATTACGAAATCGTATTTGCCGGTGTTTCCGAGCAATTTCACGTTGCGTTTGATTTCATCGGTGATGTGAGGGATAATCTGCACCGTCTTGCCGAGATAGTCTCCGCGGCGTTCCTTGTCTATGACGCTTTGGTAGATACGTCCGGTGGTGATGTTGTTCGCGCGAGTAGTGTGGACGTTGGTGAAACGCTCATAGTGACCGAGGTCGAGGTCGGCTTCGTGGCCGTCGACAGTCACATAGCATTCGCCATGTTCGTAGGGGTTCAATGTGCCCGGATCGATGTTGATATACGGGTCAAACTTTTGGATAGTCACTCTAAAACCGCGCGAAAGCAGCAATCGCGCCAATGAGGAAGAAATGATTCCTTTTCCAAGCGAAGAAACCACGCCTCCCGTTACGAAGATATATTTCGTTTCCACTCTGATTATTAATTTTTTTGCAAAGATAGTGCAAGGCGAGAGAAAAACAAAATCAAGCATGCTTGAAATTTTGATTTTCCGAGCCGCAGCCTGTCTTATCCAATGATAGTGCAAGGCGAGAGAAAAACAAAATCAAGCTTGCTTGAAATTTGATTTTCCGGCTTATGCCTTGTCCAAATCATCGTCGGCCACACGGATGCGGTTGTCGTATGTCAGCATGTCGGCGCGCTGGTAGCAATAGTCGGCTGACGCCAGCGACTGCGAAGGGTCGTAGCGGTTTGACCGGATGTCGAAGATGCCGCACATAAGGTCGTAGAGCAAGTCGTTGGTGAAATATCGGTCGCGGTTGTCGGCGAGAGCCTTCGCCACGGCGGGATGGCGGTCGATGTAACTGTCGGACAGGTAGGTCCATAGCGGGATGCGCACCATCTTGAATCCGAGGAAGCGCGGCGACCGTCGCATGTCGGGAATGCCTCCGTGGTCGGAGCAGTAGACCATCGCTTCGAGGTTGAGGCATTGGCTCGCTTTTTCAAAGGCTTTCTGCAATACGCTGTCAGTGAAGTGGATGGAGTTGCGGTAGCATTCCACATCGCCCAAGTCGGTGCGCAGTCCGTTGGCTTTGGCGTAAGATTCCGGATAGCGGTTCTCATAGTTGAAATGGCTGCCTATCAGGTGCAGCACAACGAAATTGTCGACCGTGGGGTCAATCGTGTCGAGAAAGTCGATGAGTGAAGAGTCATATTGCGCCTCGACCGAACTAAGAGTCCACTCGGCGCGGTCGGATGTTGAAGCCACGAGAGTCGCTGACGTGTCGTTCTTTCCGATATGCCCCTGATTGCTGAACCAGCTTGTGCGGTAGCCTGCTTTGCGCGCGATGTCGATAACCGACACAGAGTCGGAAAACTCACGGTTGTTGTATTGGCTGCGTTCGGTCAAAGCCCGTTCCAGCGCCGGGACGGTCTGCATGGCGCATGAGTATGCGTTGCGGAAAAACGAGAAATGACGCCTGTCGCGGCTCATAGCCGTTTCCCATGGGGTCGTTTCCCACGGCTGGTCGGGTTCGAACGCGCTCATATAGTCGCGGCATGCCGACTCGCCGATCACCAGCAGCACGGTGTGTGGCTTTCCGCCTTCGGCATTGCGCGTCACCGAGAGGTCGCTCAGGCGTTGCTCCATGCCGGTGCGGTATCGGCGCGAGCCACGGAAGTAGTCGCGCACGTCGATATACAGATTGACCACACCGGTGCGCACAAACAGTCCGTGGCGCGGTTTCCAGATGTAGACGGAAAAATAAGCGAAGACCGCAGCGGTGATGGCATAGAGCCACCATGTGGTGTCGGCAGGCGATGCCGTCTGCCAATTGGCTGCCACAAGAGCGGCAGTCAAGCCAATAAATCCGGCTACTACAACCACAACTTTCACAATGCCGAGCGACCGCACATATTCGACCGTTTCCGATGCGTATGTGTCGAGCATGGGAATCATTCCTGCATCGTCGATGCATGTGCGGTAAACGGAATAGTAGCCGATATGAGCCAGCGGAATTATCAGAATTGCCGCTTCGGCAAGTCCTGTGACGATGCCTGCTGCCGCCGGCGACAATGCTGCTGTGATGCCTTGCAGAGCCGACAGCCATCCGAAAATATAGATACCGAAAGCGATGTCCATGTGGTTGTCGTAGTCGGGCGACGTCTGCCGGTTGGTTTTGTCATACAAGACGTTGTAGGTGACAATCCACAGCGTGGCAGTCAGCAGTGCGCAGACAGCCGGCAGGGAGAATGAGCTTTGGCGCATTAGCAGCATCGGAATGACAACCTGTACGGCTGCGATGAGATAGCGCCGCAGTTGCTGACCTCGGGAGTTGCGTGCCAGTCCCATGTTGAAACGTCGGAAGATGCCGTATCCTACGGCGAAAAGATAGATGGCTATGATTGTTGGAATCATCTCTGCATTGGGGAAAACAAAAGGGTGTGGGAATGCTTAGTTCTCACACCCCTTGGATATCTGTAAAATGGTTTATGAATTGATTTGGTCGATTATGGCTTGTTCGGCATCCTGTAGCTGTTTGAGCTGTTTTTTCATTCTTGTCAGGTCGTTGCCGAGTTGTGCCTGATTCTTTTCTTTGAAAATTTTCACGGCCTTGTCGGCGTCGTCGGAATATACAGCCATATAGCAGTCGAGCGACTTCTCGATATAGTCGGAAAGGTAGGTCGCGTCGTTTCTGACCGACGACGACTCTTTCTGTGCAAGATAGTGGAATGCGATGGCGAGGTCTGACAGGTTGTCGATGCTGAGGTCATCTTTCTGCGAATATAGCTCGGCGGCAGTTTTTGCAACGGCATCGACTTTGCCGTCTTTCATGTTTTTTGCCATTTCGGAGCAAGCCTTGTCGGCATCGGTCTGGCAAGAAGCCATCAGCAGACACACGGCAAGCATTGAAAGGATTGAAAGGATTTTTTTCATTGTTATGTTTTAATTTAAAAGTTCATTGAGTCGGCTACCGCCTGCTGGAATTTCGACAGGTTGGCATTGTAGTTTTTCGCCACGGCATCCATGTCCACCTTTTTTTCTGTGAACCGTGCGTGTGCAGCGTTCGAGTCTTTGCCCACAGCGCTGTTGTAGCAGTCGATGGTTTTCAGCACATAGTCGTAGCGCGTCACGGCATCCGACGACTTGTCGACCAGCTGGTGGTAGATTATCGCCAGGTCGGCAAGGTTTGTAGCCGAGCACGCACTTTTCTGTGCGTATACTTTCGAAGCGGCATCCTCTGCCTTTGAGATATCGCCGGCAATAATGCTGTCGTAGATGGTTGAGCAATTGTCGTCGATCGGACCGGCGAATGCCGCCAAGTTGGCGAGCAGTATGCTGAAAACTAAAAATAATCGTTTCATAATATTCCTCCTTTTGATTCTGCAAAATTACATAAATTTATCTATTTATGTGGTTTTGACTTGGAAAAACGTGAAAAGATTAATTCCAGTGATGATTTGTTCGCCGCATAGTGACAGCCTTGTTATGAAGAAATAATAACATTCTGGAAATAAAAAGATAAAACACTTGCATTCTTAATCGTTTTGACATACATTTGCAATGATGAAGAAACCACTTTAAAACAACACGCATAGAGCAGATGAAAATAGACTAAACCAACATAAACAAAACTTTTATGAAAAAACTGTATCTATTCATTATGTTCGCAGTGCTGGCGTCATTGGGATTTGCCAACGCCGCAACTGTGACGGATGTGCTTACCGCCAAATTGTTTACGGCGACAGAAAGCTCGTACACGGATTTCTCCAACGTGACAGTCACGTCGTCGGCTGTGTATGCCGGTAATTCCGCCAAGTCTAAAACTGGCGCAATTCAGCTGCGCTCAAAGAACAACAACAGCGGAATCGTTACGACGGCTTCTGCCGGAACTGTGAGAAAAATCACTGTAGTTTGGGACGACGCTACAGCCAGTGGGCGCACCATCGATGTGTATGGCAAATCGACAGCCTACTCTTCTGACACCGACCTTTTCGGTTCAGCTGACGTTCAGGGCGTGTTGATTGGCTCGATTGCCAAAGGAAAGTCTGAACTGGTCGTTGAGGGCGATTATCAGTTTATCGGAATCCGTTCCAATTTCGGTGCTATCTATGTGACAAGCATCTCGGTGGAGTGGGAAGCAGGCAGCACTCCTGCGAAGCTCAAGGCTCCGGTTATTTCCGGTGTTGAGAACGGCGTTGAGTATAAGTCGGCAAAAGTCGCAATCTCATATCCTGCAGGCGCCACTTCGATGACATGGGCAGTGACCAAGGACGGCGCTGCGTGGAAGGGCGGCGACGCAACCTCGGCAGTTTCGGTCGACGTGACCGAGGACGGCTCTTATGAGGTCAGCGCATCGGCAACCGACGGTGCAACAACCAAGACTGCTGAAAACGTTACGTTCACAATCAAGGCTCCTGCAGCTCCGACAGTCGGCTACGAGGCAATGGATGTGGCAAACGTCAAGGAAGGCAACTACATCATTGTCGGCGAGAACGACGGCAAGTTCTACATGATGAAGAACGAAACCTATAGCGTCAACTATGTGGCTGCTACCGAGACCACACTCAACGGCACAGAAAGTTTCTCTTCAGCCAACTTGTTCACAATCAAGAAACAGGGCGAAGGCTACACCATCCAGAGTGCTGACGGCAAGTATGTGACAGTTGAAAAGTCGACCAACGGCACGAAGACATACTACAACCTCCGTGTGGGCAAAGACGCGTCAGATGCGGTTTGGAAATTTGCCGACGCAACGGGTGGCAAGGTTCAAGCTACATACGGCGAGTTCACCAATTTCATGTCGTTTATATGGTATGCGAAGGTTGAACCGGGTGTTCCGGAATTCTCTACAGGCTATCAGGACAGCCATATCCGTCCGGCATTCTACTATGTGGGCGATGTGACACCGGTAGAACCGGAGGCTGTCAAGGTGGCGTCGATTGCTGAATTCTATACAAAAGGTCTGGCTGATGCCGAGCCGGAATATGAGTTTACTTGCCCGCTGACGGCTACATATCAGTCTGGAAAGAATCTTTATGTTACCGACGGCACCGACGGTATGCTTATCTACGGACAGCCAGACAAAGTCTGCGTGAACGGCTTTGTGCTTGCTCCGGGTGTCAAGGGTAAATTCAGCAATTTCAATGGCACTTATCAACTCACTAATGCCGTTCTCACTGAAATCACCGATAATGGTAAGGGTGTGGCTCCTGAGGAAATGACCATAGATGGAATCACTGCCGAAAAGCAGAACCGCTATGTCGTGATCCGCAACGCGATGCTCGACACGGAAGAAGGTGTCACTACGCTTTTTGACGACACGGGCACCATCGTTGCCTTTGACAAAGGATTTATCGTATTCCCTGCGGATGAAAGCAAAATCTATGACGTGACGGCCATGACGGCGTATTTCAAGGGTCAAGTTCAGGTTTATCCTGTCAACTTCACTGAAATTCCGAAAGATGTAGTTCAGGAGCCGGGCATCGGAATCTCTGGATATCCATTGAATCCGGACTCTGATGAACACATTTATTACGGCGAAGTCGAAGTCATTGTCATGAAGTCAGACGACGTGGCTTCAATTCATGCCGTAGTGACAAAAGACGGTGTTGAGGTAGACAACGTCACCGCAACAGAGGAGTGGAGGAAAACATATTCGGAAGTGGGCAAGTATCTTATATCTGCCACGGCGACAAACGGCTCTTTGACTTCTGCGCCTATTGAGGCGGAGTTTGAGATTGTGCCGGAACCGGTGATTACCGCTCCTACATTCTCATTGGCTGAGGGCACATACACAGGCACTCAGATTGTTACAATTGAGGGCTATCGCGGCTCGATGATTGTGGGAACTTGCAATGACGACGATGTCTACGACTATTCTCCATGTGACGTGACCCTTGCCGCTCCTGTGACAGGCGAGATTACATATGTGCTGACCGTGCATTCAGAACTCGGTGAGAAGCAGAGCGAGGAGTCGACAGCCACTTATGTAATCAAGGCTGGCGAGCCTGCTGCCAAAGGTGCGTTCCAACTCGTCACTTCCGCTGAAGTGCTCAAGGAAGGCGCGAAGGTGATTTTGGTTAGCGAAACCAACGCAATGTCGACAGTGCAGAACGTGAAGGACGCTGCAAAGCAGTACCGTCAGAGCACTACAGTCGTTGTCGACGGCAATGTGGTGCCGTCAGTCGGCACAGACGTGGCTGTGTTTACAGTGGGCAAGGACGGCGACAACTACACATTCTACAACGCAGCGACGAAAACAGAGACTGGCGCCGCTATGCCGGGCTACCTCTGCGCTGTAAGCAACGAGAAAAATGCTCTTGGCGTTGAGTCGACACTCAGCGACAACGGCAAGTGGAGTGTGGAATTTGCCGGCAGCACCGTTAAGATGCTTGCACAAGGTGAATTCACCCGCAATTTGCTCCAATTCAACTATAATGGATTCCGTTGCTACAAACCGTCGACGACAACCATCGACACCAAATTATCAATCTATTGCCAAGTGGAGTCGGGTGTGGACGACGCAACGGCCGATATGGTCAAGATTATAGGCGAAGAGGGCGCAATCCGTGTTGTCGCAGAGTCGGCCGACGTGACTGTCTACACAATGACAGGTCAGACTGTGGCTGTGGCTGCGGTCGACGGCGAGGCTACAATCCGTCTTGCTGCTGGATTCTACATTGTGCGTGTAGGCGGCACAACAGTCAAAGTTGTGGTGAAATAATCAGCACACACATTGAAAATATTGAGCCGGGGCGACTTATTCATCGTCTCGGCTCTTTTTTCTCGTGTTTATTCATTAACTTTGCAAACTAATTTTTTAATCAGACAGAGATATAATGAGAAGATGGCGTATTGAGGACAGTGCCGAACTCTACAATATTACGGGCTGGGGACTGAAGTATTTCTCAATCAACGACAATGGTCACGTTCAGGTGACTCCGCGTGAAGGTTGTGCATCCGTCGATTTGAAAGAATTGATGGACGAGTTGCAGATTCGTGACATTACCGCTCCGGTGCTGTTGCGTTTTCCCGATATCCTCGACAATCGCATCGAGAAGATTTCGCGATGCTTCAAGCAAGCCGCCGAGGAATATAAATATGGCGCGCAAAACTTTATCATCTATCCGATAAAGGTGAACCAGATGCGTCAGGTGGTCGACGAAATCGTGAGCCACGGCAAGAAATTCAACATCGGGCTGGAGGCCGGCTCGAAGCCTGAGCTGCACGCTGTGCTCGCTACGAATATCGATGAGCACAATCTCATTATCTGCAATGGATACAAGGACGAGAACTATGTGGAGCTGGCTTTGCTGGCGCAGAAGATGGGACGCAGAATATTCCTCGTTGTGGAAAAGCTCAACGAGCTGCACTTGATTGCCCGCCTTGCAAAGCGGATTGGTGTGCGTCCGAACATCGGAATCCGCATCAAACTGTCGAGCTCGGGCAGCGGAAAATGGGAAGAGTCGGGCGGCGACCACAGCAAGTTTGGCTTGAACTCGAGCGAACTGCTGGAAGCTGTCGACGCTTTGGCTAAATACAAGATGGAGGACTGCCTGAAACTCATCCATTTCCATATAGGCAGCCAAATCACCAAAATACGCCGCATCAAGAATGCCCTGCGCGAGGCTACTCAGTTCTATGTGCAGCTCACGAAGATGGGCTTCTCAATCGACTTTATCGACATCGGCGGCGGACTTGGTGTGGACTACGACGGCACGCGTTCAAGCGCGAGCGAGAACAGCATGAACTATTCAATTCAGGAGTATGCCAACGATGCCATCTCTGCCATCGTCGACGCATGCGAGAAAAACGGGCTCAAGCAGCCTAACGTCATAACCGAGTCGGGACGCTCGCTCTCCGCCCACCATTCAATATTGATAATAGAAACGCTCGAAACCACCCAGTTGCCCGTGTGGAACGACAATGAGGAGGTGAGCGACTCCGACCATGAGCTGGCGCGCGAGCTGTATCAGATATGGGACCGTCTCGGACAGCAGTCGTTGCTCGAAAGCTGGCACGACGCCTTGCAGATACGCGAGGAGGCGCTCGACCGCTTCAGCCTCGGCATGCTCGATCTGCACACCCGTGCGCAGATTGAAAAACTGTTCTGGTCGGTGGCGCGCGAGGTCAACGACATTGCCAAGACAATGAAACATGTGCCTGAGGAGCTGCGCATCTCAAAAATGTTGCCCGACAAGTATTTCTGCAACTTCTCGTTGTTCCAGTCGCTTCCCGACTCATGGGCAATCGACCAGATGTTCCCGATAATGCCGATTTCACGTCTTGACGAGAAGCCTACCCGCACGGCTACGATTCAGGACGTCACTTGCGACTCCGACGGCAAAATCAACTGTTTCATATCGAGCCACGGCTTCTCCAACGCCTTGCCTATCCATCCGATAAAAAATGGCGAGTCGTATTATCTTGGTGTGTTCCTTGTGGGTGCATATCAGGAAATCCTCGGCGATATGCACAACCTGTTTGGCGACACTAATACGGTGCATGTCAGCGTGCATAAGGACGGCTACGAGATTGAGCAGATAATCGACGGCGAAACAGTGGCTGAGGTGCTCGACTATGTGCAGTACAACCCGAAAAAACTGGTGCGCAACGTCGAGACATGGGTTACACGCTCAATGAAGAGCGGAAAGATTACGCCGGAGGAGGGTCGCGAGTTCCTTAGCAACTATCGTTCGGGTCTCTACGGATACACTTATTTGGAGAAAGACTGATGGCTTGCCGCTACTTCATGCGATTGGCTTATAACGGCACTCCGTTTCATGGATGGCAGCGCCAGCCGAATGCCGTAAGCGTGCAGGAGGAGCTGGAACGCGCGCTGTCGATGGTGTTGCGCCAGCCAGTGGCGGTTACTGGTGCCGGACGCACCGACACGGGCGTGAACGCTCGATGCATGTGGGCACACTTCGACACTGCGGAGGAAATCGCCGACGTGAAGCGCTTGGTGTGCTCGCTCAACAGCATCGTGGGCCGCGACATTGCCGTCTATTCGGTTGTGCGTGTGGCTGACGACGCCCATGCGCGTTTCGACGCAACAAGCCGCACGTATAAGTATTTCATTGGCAAACGCAAGTCGCCGTTTGACTACCATTTTTCGTGGACTCCTCCGTATGCGCTCGACGTGGAGGCGATGAACGAGGCGGCTTCCAGGCTGTTTGACTATAGCGATTTCACAAGCTTCAGCAAGCTGCACACCGATGCTAAGACCAACATCTGCCGCATCGACCATGCCCGTTGGGAGGATGAGGGCGAGAGGCTGGTGTTTACAATCACCGCCGACCGCTTTTTGCGCAACATGGTGCGCGCCATCGTCGGAACTCTTGTCGATGTGGGGCGCGGAAAGATTACCGTAGGGCAGTTTTGCGAAATCATCGAAAAGAAAGACCGTTGCGAGGCGGGCACGTCGGTGCCTGGCAACGCATTGTTTCTGTGGGACATAACTTATCCGTATATTTCATGACAGGGCATCGCGCATTGGATAGGCTTATGCGCTGCACGATGCTGCTGTCGATTGTGGCGCTTGGCGCGTGCTCGTGGATGCCGCGGCAGGGCGATTTGGTGTTTCAGGTGGCTGGCGGCGGCGACATGTCGCAGGCTATTGTCGATGCCACAACAAATGTCGACTCCTTGCAGTTCGACCATGTGGCGGTGTTTGCCGGCTCGCGCCGCAACCCTTTTGTCGTGGAGGCTTCGCCTGAAAAGGGCGTAGTGAGGACGCCTTGGCGCGAATTTCTGAATAGGTCGGGCGGCGGTGTAGTCGTGAAGCGTCTTGATGCCGACTATCCAAAGCAGGAGGCGGTAGAGCGGGTGTTGGCGCATCTTGGACAGCCCTATGACTGGTATTATCTACCTGGCAACGGCAGGACATATTGCTCTGAATTGGTCGAGGAGTCTTATCTCTATGCCGACAGCACGCGCATCTTTCCCGCAAAGCCTATGCGCTTCCGTGCCGCCGACGGCACAATGCCACAGTTTTGGACCGACTTGTTCCATCGGCTTGGGGCAAGTGTGCCTGAAGGAGAGCCCGGAACAAACCCAAACGATATGTCGAGGTTTCGTTTGCTCCACACTGTCAGGGTGTTCCGTTGAACGGCGAAAAAATATTTTCTAAAATAGTTGGCGGTTCAGAAAAAGTTTGTACCTTTGCAGCCGGGTAAGTCCTATACGGCCAGCTCCTTGTCAACTCCCCCAGGTCTTGACCGAAGCAAGGGTAGCAGGTTGTAGCGGCGCGATATAGATCGCTTGCCCACCTGCCTCTTTAGCTCAGTTGGCCAGAGCACGTGATTTGTAATCTCGGGGTCGTTGGTTCGAATCCGACAAGAGGCTCAAAAAAAGTTGCGGAAAAATTTGGAGAATTAAAAAATCCTTCGTACCTTTGCAACGCCTTTCCGATAAAGGAAGACATTCGGGGTGTAGCGCAGTCCGGTTAGCGCACCTGCTTTGGGAGCAGGGGGTCCCAAGTTCGAATCTTGGTACCCCGACAAAAAGAAGACTTAAGCACAATGCTTGAGTCTTTTTTTGTTTCCGTCACTCCCGGCATCGGGGGGCAGTAGCAAAACTTGGTTGGAATGTTGAAACCTGCATCTGACAGCATGCTGCGCCTCCGGTGGGCTGTGTTGGATTGGAGATTTGTTGATTATTTTCCCGGAGATTGAAAATTCAGTCGTTTTCTGGAATGGATTTGCATAAAAAGCAGTAATTTAGCGGTCAAATTCAGAACAAGACTAAAAATGAAAATCAGATCAAGATATTTTGTTGCGGCGGCGCTTTTGGCGCTTGTCGCGCCGTCGGTGTTTATGGCGGCTTCGGGGAAGAACGATATGGCTGCTACGGCACGCGACATCTCTGTGATCAACGCAGTGTTTAAGGAGATGAACACGCGTTATGTAGACTCTGTCGATGTAGACCGTGCCATGACTACCGCTATCGACGCGATGCTCAACGATCTCGACCCTTACACGGAGTTTATCTCAGCGGAAGAGGCGTCCGACTTTATGGCGATGTCGACCACGGGCGAGTATGGCGGCATCGGTTCTGTAATCATGATGCGCAAGGGCGGCGGTGTGCAGATAAGCGACCCTTACGAAGGCAGTCCTGCGGCTCTGGCTGGTTTGCGCCCGGGCGACCGCATCGTGAAAATCGACACGATGGACACCCGCACGTGGGACACGAAGCAGGTGAGCGACCATCTGAAGGGGCAGGCAAACACTACAGTGCATGTGGTGGTGGAGCGTCCGTATGTGCATGACAGCGTGCTGACGTTCGACATCGTGCGCCGGAAAATCCAGATGCCGTCAGTGCCTTACTTCACTGCGCTCGACGGCGGCATCGGCTACATTCAGCTGACCAAGTTTACCGAGACATCAGCCGACGAGGTGCGCGACGCATTGTTGTCGCTGAAACGCGACAAGGCGATAAAGTCGCTTATCCTCGACCTGCGTGGCAATGGTGGAGGCTTGGTTGAGAGTGCCATCAAGATTGCCAACTTCTTCGTGCCGAAAAACACGGAGATTATACGCACAAAGGGACGGTTGAGGACGGAAGAGAAGATTTACAAGACCACGCAGAAGCCTATCGACACGGAGATTCCTTTGTGCATCCTTGTTGACGGCGGTTCGGCATCGGCGTCGGAGATTGTTGCCGGCTCGATGCAGGATCTTGACCGCGCCGTGGTGGTTGGAAGCCGCTCGTTTGGAAAAGGACTGGTGCAGACCACAGTGTCGCTGCCGTTTGACAATATGCTCAAGGTTACCACCGCGAAATATTACATTCCGAGCGGACGCCTGATTCAAGCCATCGACTATTCGCACCGCGACGCAGACGGCAACATCCAGCGCACGCCCGACAGCCTTACCAACGTGTTTCATACGGTACACGGACGCGAGGTGCGCGACGGTGGAGGCATAACGCCCGACGTGACAGTGGATTGGGGCAAGGCAAGCCGCCTGACATACAATATCTTTGCCGACAACTGGGCGTTTGACTTCGCCAACAAGTACCGCGCCGAGCATCCTTCGATATGCGCTGCCGAGGATTTCGTGGTGACCGACAGCATTTTCGCCGAGTTCAAGCGGTCAATCGACCCCGCACGGTTCAACTACGACAAGGTGTGTGAAACGGGTCTTGCCGCTTTGCGCGACGCCGCGAAGATTGAGGGCTATATGAACGACTCTACGAAGCAGGCCTTCGACGTGCTGGAAAAACTGCTGAAACACAACCTGTCGCAGGATCTTGACAACAACCGCAAGGCGATAGAGGAGATTCTCGCCCCTGAGATCGTAAGCCGCTACTATTACGAGCGTGGACGCATCGTGCAGACGATGAAGAGCGACAACGGACTTGATGCGGCAGTGAAGGTGCTCAACGACATGTCAGAGTACCGACGTCTTCTTGCTCCGGCAGACAAGAAGTCGAAAAAGAAGAAATAGCAAAAATCAACGTTTGCGGCGGAAGAATTCCGTCATCAGTGCGGCGCAGTCGTCAGCGAGTACGCCGCCCACCACTTCTGTCTTCGGATGAAACGGCTGAGGGCAGAAGGTGTGGTATCCGCGCTTGTCGTCGGCAGCGCCGTAGACAATGCGGCTTATCTGGCTCCAGCCGAGTGCCCCGGCACACATCAAGCACGGCTCTACGGTCACGTAGAGCGTGCATCCTGTAAGATATTTTCCACCGAGATATGCCGCTGCCGACGTCACGGCCTGCATCTCTGCGTGCGCCGTGCAGTCGGTCAGCGTCTCTGTGAGGTTGTGTGCGCGTGCAATCACCTTTCCGCCGCACACCACGACGGCGCCCACCGGCACCTCGTCGTCGGCAGCAGCCTGACGGGCTTCGGCAAGCGCCATCTGCATGTGTAGTTCGTCTTGGGTCATAGTCGTTTTTTTCAGCTTAATATTTCAACCATTTGAGCATTTCCTTCAGCGATGGTTTTTTGCCGTACATAAGGATGCCCACGCGATAGATTTTGCCCGACAGATAGGACAATGCCAGCGCGGTGCCGAAAAGCAGAGCCACCGACAGCGCTTCCTGCCACAGAGGCACGCCGAACGGGATGCGTATCATCATCACCATAGGCGACGTGAGCGGGATAAACGAGCACCACACTGCCAGCGGTCCGTCGGGATTCATGGCGCTGTAGAAGCCGGCGTAGAACGCAAACAGCATTATAACGGCGATAGGCATCATAAACTGCTGCGTGTCCTGCGGGTCGTTGACCGCCGCGCCAAATCCGGCAAGCACGGAGGCATAGAGAAGATAGCCGCCGATGAAGTACAGCACGAACAGCATTGCGATTTCTGCGAGCGGAAGGCTCGACACCACCGACAATATCTGCATCGACAAATCGGCGTCGGGCATCTGCGACGCGGCAGAGATGGCTGCGGCCTGCGAGGGGTCGAACATGGCCACTCCGCTGACCACCCCGGCAATACTTATAATAGCGACGAGCAGTATGCCCCAGATGAGCATCTGCGTGATTCCGACAAGTCCGATGCCTATGATTTTGCCTGCCATCAACTGAAAAGGCTTCACACTCGACACCATAAGCTCGACGATGCGGTTTGTCTTCTCTTCGGTGACGCTCTGCATCACCATCGCGCCGTAGCTCATCACGAAGAAATAAATCAGCGTGGTGAGCACCATTCCTACTGCTGAGAATATCTCAGTCATCGACTCGCGTTCGCCCTCGTCGGTCCATCTCACCGTCGCCACTTCGACGGGAGTCTGCACGTCTTCCACAATCTCGTTGAGAGCAGGGATGTTGTAGCGTTCGAATTTCTGTTTCTGTACAGCCTTTGTCAGGGCGTTGTTGATATAGTCGGACATGTCGCGCTTCACCTCGTCGCGCGAATAGATTGCCGCGGCGGTGGGGTTGTCGACAAGATTGTCGGTAATTATCAGCACTGCCGCCACGTCGGTGGAGTCGGAGCGCAGCGCCGGCGTCATCTTGTCGGTGGGCACGAAGAGATAGTCGTCGTTGCTCTGCAGGGCATTGGCATAAAGTCCGGTGTTGTCAATCACAGCCACCGTCTTGCGTCCGCTGTCGCCTATTACCGACAACAGCAGCGGAACGAAAATCATTGCCGCCATAAGGAACGGCATGAGTATTGTAAGTATGATGAATGAGCGTTTTTTCACGCGTGTGGCATATTCCCGTTGCGCCACAATCCAGATTTTGTTTTTCATTGTTGTTCCTCCTTGTCATTGTTGCCCACACCGCCTACGGCGCGCAGGAATATATCGTTCATTGTTGGCAATTGCTCTGCAAACGAGCGGATTTCCACCTGTTGCGACAACATTGCTATGAATTCTGAGTTTGTTGCGTCACACGTCTTGCGCAGCGTGTATGTCACGTTGTCGCCGGCTTGCTTTATCGACGTGATGTCGTATTTCTCGGGGTTTTCGGCAAGCATCCTGCCGCTTTCAGCCACAAGGCTGTAAAGGCCGCTGCGATAGCGTGAGCGCACGTCGCCCACCGTGCCGCTGAGCACCACGTGCGAGTCGTTTATCAGCGCGATGTCGTCGCAGATTTCCTCCACGGAGCTCATGTTGTGGGTCGAGAAGATTATGGTGTGCCCTTTGTCGCGCAACTCGAGGATTTCCTTTTTCAGCAGTTCGGCGTTGACTGGGTCGAAGCCCGAAAAAGGCTCGTCGAAGATGAGGAACTCCGGCTCGTGAAGCACAGTTATTACAAACTGCACCTTCTGCTGCATGCCTTTCGACAGCTCCTCAAGTTTCTTGTTCCACCACGGATTGATGTCAAACTTGTCGAACCATTGGCGCAGGCGTTTCTCGGCGGTAGCTTTGTCCAGACCTTTCAGCTGGGCAAGGTAAAGAGCCTGTTCGCCCACCTTCATTTTTTTGTAAAGTCCGCGTTCTTCCGGAAGGTAGCCTATGCGGCGCACGTCGGCGTCGGTCATCAGGTGTCCGCCCATCATCACTTCGCCCTCGTCGGGCATCGTGATGCGGTTTATGATTCTTATGAGAGTGGTCTTGCCTGCTCCGTTGGGTCCGAGCAGCCCGAACACCCGTCCGGGGCGCACTTCGACGCTTACTCCGTCAAGGGCTGTGTGTCCGGCAAAGCGTTTCACCACGCCGCTCGCTTCCAATGTATTATCCATATTCTTTTTTTGCTTGAGTTTTTTGTTTATCGTTTGTCTACGGGATCGACGGTGTAGCCCGACTGCCGCAGCAGGCTGAGCAGACCTTCGTCGCCGACAAGGTGGGCGGCGCCTACAACAACCAGTGTGGGCGCGTCGGCAAGCATCTTTGGCATCTGCTCCATCCAGGCGCGGTTGCGGTCGGATAGCAACATGGCGTCTTCCTCCGGGGTAGAGTCGCAGTCGTCGCCGAGTTTCTGATTTGTGACTTCTTTCAGCGTCTCAATGTCGCGGTGCATATAGGCGTCGGTAGCCATCTCGATTATCGAGGCGTTCCATTCGGTGTTTTCTGCCAGGCAGACGAGCATCTTGCCCTGACGTGCCGGCGGTTGGCTGAACAGCATCTTCAGCTGGTCCTGGGCGGTTTCCAGGGCAAGCACTTTCTTGCCGGCTTTGTCGGCTTTTATCTGAAAATACGTGTCAAGCTGCTGGTCGAGCGACACCTTCGGCAAATACTTGGTTACAATGGCTGCAATCAGCTGGTTGCTTATCGCTGCCGGACACATTCGTTGCACTGCCGGATTGTCGAGTCCGAAGCCGATGAGCGACCGCATTGCATTGTCGACGGTCTGTCGGTCGGTTGCGGGGATGAAGTCGTTGAGCGACGAGCCTGGAGGCAGCATTATCGCCTCGGCTGTCAGCCGAGTCAAGTCGCGGGTGTTGAGCATGTCTACCTCACCGCACACTTGCTCCACGTCGTTCTGCACCTGGCGTATCTGAGGCACGCTGTCGAGCACCGTCAGCGGTGCGTAATGGTGTGTGCCGAAGATGTAACTCGGCTTCTGCAAGCCGTTGCCGCTCACTTTCCACAACAGTTGTGCCTGGGCGCTTATGCCCACAACTGCCATTGCAATAATCAATAATATCTTTTTCATGTCGCAAATATAGTGTTATTTTCCCATTCCGCCTTGCTTCGACAGGCGGGAAGCGTCGTTGTTGCTGTCCACGCGGCGCGTCTGGAACGCTTTGCCGAGGCTGAAATTGTAGGTGAGCGAGCAGGTGAACGACACAGGGTTGCTGAATTTGCTTTTCGTGTGGTAGCCCGAGGCGGAGTCGATCGAGAAATCCACGCCGCGGCCGAGAATGTTGTCCACGCCCACCGAGGCTGTCCAGCGTCGCTTTGCAAACGACTTTTTCAGACTTGCGTTGAGGTTGTGGGTCGGTGTCACCGTAATTTCGCCCATCGTGATTTTGTTCTGTCCGTAATATGAGATTTCAAAGTAGAAATCTTTCGGCAGCTGGAATCCGGAGCTGGCATACCAGTTCAAGAAGTTGTGGTATGTCAGACTGCCTTTCTGTTCACGGCGCTCGCCGTTGGCAAGATATGTGAGGTTGGCTGTCAGCGTCCACCAGTCCTTGATTTGGAACGGCAGGTTGAGCGATGCGCCAAACATATATTGCTTGTCGAAGTTGACCATTGTCAGCAGCACGTTTTTCGGGTTGTCCTTGTCGGGCATCGAGGCTTTTATGATTTGGTCGTGGTTGATGTTGGCAAACAGGGTCAGCGAGTATTTGTATTTAACCACACCGGTAAGGCTGACGTTGTCGCTGTATGACGGCTTCAGGTCGGAGTTGCCCGACTGATAGAACATGTCGGAAACCTGATGACGCTCGGGATTGAGTGCCCAGAACGAAGGGCGCGCTATGGAGCGTGAGTACTGTGCCGTCAGCACGTTGGAGCCGTTTGGCGACAGCAGATATGTGACATTGGCATTTGGAAACAAGTCGAAATATCGCTGAGCTACGATGTTGCCGCGGCTGCTGGCGTCGGTCAGTTCGCCGCGCAGTCCTGCCGATGCCATGAAGCGTCCGAGTTTGGCTGAGGCTTTTACATAGGCGGCATAGATATTTTCTTTAAACACCACGTCATAGTCGCGTCCGTCGGGCGTAAGCCATTCGTGGCCTTTCAGATAGAGGTATGATGCGTCGTTGTCCATACGGTTGAGGTTGTATTTCAAGCCGGTCGACAGACTCCAGCGGCTGTTGAATGTCTTGTCGTAGTCGTAGCTGACGTTGACCACGTCGAAAACCGAGTTTTCGCGGCTTGTCGATATCGAATCGGCGGAGAGGGCGAGAAACTCCGAATGACGATGGTTGTCGGCGACGCTGCGTCCTTTTGTGTGGTTGTAGTTGGCAATCACCTTCATTTGCGAGCCGATGGAGTCGAGCCGGTGCACGTAGTTGAACGTGGCATCGATATTCCTGTGGCGCGATGTCGACATGTAGTTTCCGTTCATCGTCTCGATGCCTATGTCGGTGTGGTTGAACGTCGCGTTGGTCGTCACGTCCGACGGTGAGCGAAATTGGTTGTAAGCCACCTCGATGCCCAGCGAATTGCGCGCGTCGGGATCGAAATAAATGCCTGCCATGCCGTAGCCGAAAAGCGACTTGTGTAGGTCCATCTTTGTGTCGGTCGTATACCGGTCGCCGTTGGCATAGTCGGTGGTTTCGCCGGTGTCGAAATAGGATTTCGGAGAGGCGGAGAGATTGCTGTTGGCACTGAATGTCCATTTGCCGTTCTTCACGTTGACTGATGCCGAAGGAGTGACCGTCGCGGATGTTTTGCTGACAGAGCCGATGAGGCTCACGTTGCCCATCACGCCGTCGGCACGGTTGCGTTTAAGAGTGATTTTGATGATTCCACCTGCGGTGTCGGCGCTGTATTCCGCTCCTGCCTGGGGGATTACCTCTATTTTGCTCACGTCCTCCGCCTTGAGCGAGCGCAGATAGGTGAGCAGCTGTGATTGGTCCATGCGCAGCTCGCGGTCGTTGACCATCACTTTCGCGCCCGACTTGCCGTTGATGGTGATTTTCTTGTCGTCGATCCACACGCCGGGAGCCGCCTGCAGCAGTTCCTTTCCGTCTTTGCCTATGGCGGCTGGCATATCCTCCACCCTGACCACAAAACGGTCGGGCAGACGGCGTATGGCTGAGGCTTTCACCTCTACGCCATGCAGTGCCACGGCATTTGTTGCCATCGTGGCGTCAAGACGCGTTTCTCCGCTGACGGTCACTGCCTTTTCGGCATTGTCGTAGCCCACGAGGGTAAATGTCACGTTATATTGTCCTTTCGGAAGGTTGATTCTGTAATTGCCGATGCTGTCGGTGACGGCCCCTCCTTGCTCATGGTTGGCGCTGAGTGCCACCACGGTTGCAAATTCAACCGGGTTGCCTTCGCTGTCGGCCACGTGTCCGAGCAAAGTGTCGGCTGTCGCGATGCTGCCGCCCGAAATGGCAAGCAGCGCCGCAAGAAACATCTTATTCATTGTGTGTATTATAAATTGGTTATTTTCCTGAGTCGATGAATTGTTTGTATAGACGGTTGATGTCGTCGGCAGTGATGCCGAGCATCTGCATTCTGCGGAACATTTCCGGAAGTTCCTCTTCTTCAAATTCCCGCCGGCGCAGTCTGGAGATTGTGCCGCATGCGCCTTCGCTGACGAAATAACCTATGCCGCGGCGGTTGAAGATTATCTCTTGCTGCTGCAGCCAGTCGAAAGAGCGCACCACGGTGTTGGCGTTGACTTCAACGGTTGCCGCATATTCGCGCACCGACGGGATGCGGCCGTCTTCGGAATAGGCATGCTGCATAATCTCGTCCATGATGCGGTCTGCTATCTGCAGGTAGATTGGTCGGCTTTCCTTGAAGTTCATAACAGGTGCTTTTTAGTTTCAACAATCTGCTTGCCGACAAACAACCGGTAGGCAACTGCCCAATTGACCACTGCAAATGCTAGGCAGAGGCTGCCCGTGGTGACGAGAAACACGGGATAGGTCGAGTAGAACTCCTCCGTCGTGGCTGGATGCCAAGCCAGCACCAGCACAATCGAGAAGACGATGCCCAAAACGAGAGCTATGCCGAGAGTCTTGACGAAAGCAAACTTGCGCCACACGGTGCCGCCAAGCACAAACAGAGACTGCATCCACAGCAGCGAGCCCCATGCGAGCAGCTGTCCGCGCCACTGCCAAGTCATAACAACGATTTGGTTCTCAACCGACACCTGCGTATTGATATTATCAAACGTCGGGGCGAAGAACGACTGCGTGCAGTATGCCGTCAGCGACCCGTAGCTGTCGATGCCGAAAATAAAGGCGAGCGGATAATAGAGCACACCGACAACAACGAGGGCGGCAAGCGCCGAGATAGTGTAGCCGACAGTGACCATCAGAGCGCGCTCCACAAACTTCTCGGCGTTGGTGGCGGGCAACGTCAGCAGACTGATGCTGCCTGTCTTGTCGCTGATAGGTTTGAGCATCGACGAGGCGGCGATGAGGCCACCCACAGTGAGCACCAACGAGAACCACGAATAGAAGGTGTCGGCGATGACATTAAACGAGTTTCCATCGGTCTTTGCCGGGAGCATGATGATCACAAGTCCGGCAAGCAGCGCTCCGGCAAACTCAAGAAAATGAGCGAGGTTGGTTTTCCAGTCAAGAGCGGCGTCGCGCTTAGCCACAGTCCACAGGCGCCGCACGCTGAATCTGTTTATTGTAGTTGTCATAATTGTTTATCTGATTTGAGTTTTGGCAAATATTTTGTAAACTATCACATAGTTGACCACGGTTAAGAGCGTCGTCAAAAGATTTATGGTGGAATGACTCAATTGCAGCGATGTGGTCACTAAATATGCCGGGACAGCCACGACGACAAGGAGCGCAATGCCCTTGACCATCGTCTTGCGGTGCCACAACGCGCTGGCTATCATCATCACCGACTGAAGCCACACGACTACTGCCGTCCATGGCAGCACGTCGCTGACAAACGCTTGCGGCAGAAGCATCACGCAGAATTGCGGATCGCTGCCGAGCATTATGCTGAACGCCACCCGAACGGCGTCGGCGGCGACCATCCCGACAACAAAAGCTCCGAACGTTGCCACAACCGTCTCCAACCAGTTGACGAGATATTTCTCGAATGCCGTGGCGGGAAGCGTGAGATAAGCAATCTGCCCATGACGGGTCTGCATCTTGTCAAACATCATCGACCCCATCACGACCATCGCCAAAACGTAGAATGCCCTCAGTACTATTGCGAATGTCTCGACAAAGTAGTGGGCATCGGTGCTGTGTTCGGACATTAGGAATGCAGCCTCGCCGGCAAGCACACCGGCAAGCACACCGAGCGGCAGTCCTATCCACGATGCGATGTTGTGGTCGTAGTCGTGGCGGAGCATCGTCCAAAATCTCCGTATGCTGAACCTATCGCTCATTGTCGGTGGTGTTTAATGCGTCGGTTATTCCTTTGCCATTGGCGAGCATTGCGTTGAACAGCGTTTCAAGATTGATTACGCTCTCGTCGCCGAAGCGGTTGGCATAAATTGCGCTGTTGCCTTGAAGTGACGGCTGCACATAGATGGCTCCTTCGGTGGGTTCCGACATCGGTTGGTCGGTGAAAAGAAGCTTGGATGCCAGCGTGGCGTAGCTG
>ERZ772883.987-NODE-987-length-24711-cov-9.047575_pt1 | contig 24711 bp, 24 predicted proteins | sample MGYA00580575_ERZ772883 | MGnify/ENA primary metagenome ERZ772883 (study PRJEB29015, sample SAMEA2737666) | human gut metagenome | biome: human gut; feature: human-associated habitat; material: faeces | place: China | collected 2012 ...
TCGGCGACAAAGCTGCCCCGGCCCTGCTGGGTCAGGATAAAGCCGTCGCGCTCCAGATCCTCATACGCGCGCTTCGTTGTGATGACGCTGATGCGCAGCTCCTTCGCCAGTAGGCGAATGCTGGGCAGTGCGTCCCCGGGGTGCAGCGCACCGGACAGGATCTGCTGCTTGATCTGCCGCGTGATCTGCGCGTAGATCGGCTCCTGCCCGGAATTGGATAGGTAAATCTGCATGATAAGAAGCTCCTTGTGGTCGAACTGTACATATTCGATATTTACAGTATATACACACTATACACAGTTGTCAATAGGGAAATGTAAATATTAGAGCCTCCGGCTGGACTTGCCAGAAGGGGTTTGCTATACTGTAGATAGACAAATCGAAATTATTCGGGAAATGTGATTAACAGCGATGCAAATCCTGATGTCGCAATAAACATTTATCGATCGTCTACTAATTCTATGCCCGAAGTCAACTTAAAAAATCTCATAGGTAATAAATTTGCTGATGTTGTGATAACAAGAAACGGAACATCTTATAGTGTCGGGCCTCGCGCCGGAATCGGCACACGTTACTTGCAAAGAACATCATCTATTTCAAATTCTGGTGGAGGCCAATATATGCGGTAGGGGACAACGCCGTCTCCGTTTTACGCATATGATGTTCCTTATAATGTTTTCACCTGACTTTATGGTTGAGAAATATGAAAAAAGCCGCAAGATTCTCAATTGAAATTCTGTCCCTGCTTCTTCTCATGAGCCACTTTTTGGCTGGTTGCTCGGAAGAATACGGTTATAATTCCGAGGTTGCCGCCACAGAGTCTGCAACGCCAGCGCCAACAATTATTGATGAGGACGCGGCGGAAACTGTTCCGTCTTCCGGCGAAGAACTGCATATGCTTACCGCACAACAGGGAATTGCCATGACTGTGGGCGGTGAAACAGCAAACGGGTGTTATAGTTTAGATCCTTACCCGGACGCATCCGCAGATATTATTTATTATGATTATTTAACGCAGGAATGCATCAGGTTATCTGCTGACGCAAATTTGGGGCATGATCCTGCAAGTACCGCCTACATCCCATCCTTTAAGGGTGGCGCAAGGTGCTTTGTTGTAGGGGACTATCTGTATGTTATAAAAAACGGACAGCCTTATACAGATGCCTCGGTCTCGGGTAATGACCCCACGGCCAGAATCTACAGCATGGCATTGGATGGTTCCGACAGAAAAATTCAGGAATACGGGTCGAATATGGTTTTCAATTGGTTTGGAGGCGTTGCAGGCAATGGAACGGATGCCCTTTTCACAATTGTGTCCATTGTCGACCCGCAAAAAGCGGAGGTGAAGTCCGCTTTAGTAAAATTCGGAAGAAATCTTTCGGGATATGAAATTTTATATGAGTGGAACGATGACGTTGTTGCTAATCTGGTCGGAACTTGTGATGATTCTTTTATTGCTACCATAACGTCAAAATCTGACCCCACAAAAACAGAATGGATAAGCATATCGCAAGAAAGAGTGTTGAAAGACAACTTACTCGGCGATGAAAAAGAATCCAATATCACGAGCTACACGATTTATGATGGCATTATGTATTACACAAAAGAAAAATCTGCCGCCGTTTACCGCTATGATATTCTCCATGATGTTCATCTTGAAAGCCTCGAAACTGATGAGTATGAAGATTTTCTTCCCTCTCGTACAATGATAAGTTGTGAGGTTAGGGATTCACATTTAATTCTTTATTTAGCGAACGAAGCCCTGTACAAAGGTACTTATGCTTCTGTTGATTTAGATACAATGCAGATTGCCCCATTGAATCTTTATGCAAAAGAAAACGGAGAGGATGTCTTTGTGGGAATATTTGCAGAGGGCGAAAAAGATTTCCTTGTTCGTGTTGGAAAATTCACACGAAAAAGAAAAGATTACGGGACGGATGGGACCCCTTTCACCTATGAGCAAAGTTTCGAGGATTATGTACTCATCAGAAAAGAAGATTATTGGAATAGCCGGCCTAACTATCTAAGATTCAAATATTATGAGTAATCATGTGGATACAAATTTGATTTTGAACGCATGGCGAAAAGCAAGGCGCTGAGCTTTAGCTGATTATGAATCTTACAAGGAGGAACGAATATGAAACTTTCTTGTGCCAAAGGCTTAAAGAAAAGGCGGCTTCTATATGCTGCAGCTTTCGGCGTCTTGCTGTTGTTACTCGTACTTGCGCACCATATCCTTTATCAAAACAAGGGGGTTGACCGTGGGGAAATGTCTGCGCCGACAGATATGTTTACATCGGAAGACTCGTCTGAGCCAACGGAAATGTCTGCGCCGACAGATATGTTTACATCGGAAAACTCGTCTGAGCCAACAGAAGCATCGCACGAAATGATACAAGCATGGGACGGCAATGTTTCCCGCCTGCAAAAAATTAACGGTCCATATTCGACAGGAGTTGTTTCTGTATTGGCACTCGTCGATGACGAGGTATATTGCTATAATGTAGAAAATACAGCAACGATCTTTGCCTATAATCTTCAAAGCGGCGAGCGCACCATACTGGGACAAATTGACGGTTTATCGCTGGGTCTGGCACAGCCGGTCCTTTTGGACGGAAAAATATATTTTACCGTAAACAAAAGGACAGAAAACCCCGATATGGGCAACACCCTGATAGCCATTGACTGCCAAGAAAAACGTGCTTCGGAGTGTGTTTCCATAAAAGCCTCTGACCCGTTTATGCATATTGCCTTGTGGGGAGATCAGTTGCTGCTCTTGACGAGGGACGAGCTCGAGGACGGATATGTCAGTGAATTTTTTTCCTATAATCCGAGCACTGGCATGGTTTCCGAGGAACTAACGGAAAAAATATCCAAAGATGGTATGACAGGCAGAATAATTTGGTGCTTTTGTGCGGCAGGGGATTTTTTATACACGCTTGAGCAGAGCGGCTCCGCCGATGCGCCGAGATTTTTTTTGGTAAAACGCGATACCGATTATATACAGTTAGCCGAATATGAGATAGAAAGTAAAGATTTACCTGCGCGTCCGGGAGAAATGTTCTGCGTAGACGAAAACCATTATGGTCTCCGAACTTTCGATGCCGACCTCCGTATTTTGGAGATTAACGCCAACAAAGGTGCGGAAGCAATCCAATTACTGGAGGAAACCGGCACGACAAGCGATTTGCAGGCAACAATTCCAACGCTTTACAGCAAAAAAAGCATATATTACAGAAATGCGGATAGCGCCCCTTTGTACAGTGAACTGCCCCTCCAAGTGCCGGAGGACGAGGAAATCTACCGCATTCGTTCGTGGAAAGATACGTTTTTGATTGAAAGCGTTTCGTCAAACACAACGTTATACAATACGATACACAGCTGGTATTTGCTTGCGCCGTCAACAAGCGATTGAACACAGGCTGCCGCTCATCAATGGGTAGCGGCAGTCTGCTGCGGCGCTCTATTTGTGGCCGCATTCTACACGGCGTTTGCCCGTGCGCAGTTGCCGCCTACCGCTAAACGTGGTAGTGTTGCGTGATTCCGGCGCTTTGCTTGCTTTTTATGATTTTTTACCGCCTCGTTGCTATAGGAATTACCTATGCAGGTCTGCGCGCCAAGGCAAAATAAATGGCAGCAAATTAAAAGACTGGTGATGCTCTGGCATCCATCCAGATACAATTGCGATAGGGGGAGAATCATGCATAATTCATCGTTTTGTCGAATGGCTTTTACCCTTTGTATTTGTCTGCTGTTTTCCGGATGTGCAGCTTCTCTTTCCGATGCAAACGCCAAAGGAAAAGAAACTGTCACAGAAAGTACATCGCAGACGGATTCTGTGGATTTGATGCAGCCATCTGACGGAAGTTCTGATGCCGCGCAGATGAAAATCATTTCATCCGCCAATGGAAACCGCCGGGAAGATCAAGAACGACAATATGTCCAATCAGGATTTCTACAAATTCCAGTTTGCCGCAATCTCCCGGCGGGGTGGGGTCACCCCGCCCTACGAACAAATTGGGAGTATCGTTGTAGGAGCGGTCAGTTTATCCGGCATGGCCAGCTCCATGCGGAACACATCGCTGCTCATATCGCCGATTGTGCAGACAACGCTGTACTTGCCGTCCTTCTCCTGCACGGTGGTGCGGTGGACGCGGCGCGGTGGTTCCAGCTGCGTATCTGCATCACGGCGTGCCCGGCCCCTATAGGCGTTTTGTCCGTTCAATGGTGCTTGCAGGAAATCTGCTGTAGGTAAAATTTCAAAATTCAGAAAGAAGGAGAAATCATGAAAAACAGAAAAGCATATGCCATCATCTGTTGGATAGTAGCAGCTATAGCTTTTTTGGCGGCACTTTTGATAAGTGAAGGAAAAATAGAAAATGTAACGAAGCAAGCAGTCCTTTTACTGGTAATGGGGCTGGTCTGGCTAATTTTAGGAATCGTACATTGGGTCAAAAGCCACAAAAAGTAAATACAGCACTTTGGCGGTCCCCCTGTTTCCCCAACATACAAAATGCCCCTTCGTATGGCATAACCATGCGAAGGGGTGTTCTGCTGTTACTGTAATGCAGCCGGCGGGCGGTCATCCTCGCTGCCGGGCTGGGTAAGGGCGTTCAGCAGCTTCGGGAAAATATCACTGCCGTGCGCAATAAAGTTGTTTTTGATCATCTCGGCGGTCAGCTTGTCGGGCATGGCCAGCTCCATGCGGAACACATCACTGCCCATGTCGGCAATCGAGCAGACCACGCTGAACTGGCCGTCCTTCTCCTGCACAACGGCGCGGTTCGACGCGGCGCGGTGCCGCCAGCTGCGGATCTGCATGACGGCGCGGATCGCACTCTCCCGCACGGTGCGGGGCAGGTCGTAGGCCAGCGTGTCCGCCACGGTGGTGCCGCGGCGTGTAATGGTATACCGCCCGTCCTCGTCCACGGTGACAAGCTGCTGCTTTTCGACCTCGGCCAGGGCGTTGGCAAACTCAAAATAATTGACAAGCTGTTCCTGCAAAAGCGCACCCTGCATCGTTTCGCGCTTTACGGGGCCTGCCACTTTGACAAGGTAGCAGAGCAACATACGGATCTGCGTGTCGTCTGTAAGGCCGCCCGGGCGCACCCCGGCGGTGAATGCCTCTGCCATCGTAACCACTTCCTCGACAAAATTTCATCTATCTCATATTATACACGCCGCGGCGGGCCGTGGCAAGATGGCAAAATCCAAAAGTGACAAAAATCGGACGCCAAAATCAAAATACCGTTTCGATCTGCTTGCGGCTCTGCGGTGTGGAGTAGGTCCACCGCTTGAGCCGCCCGCGGGTCACGAAATAGTGCGGCTCAAACCGCAGGGGCTGGCCCAAATTCTTGTTGACCACGACCAGCTTGATCTTCATTTTATCGGGCAGGATGTTCTTGATGTACACGCTCACGGCCTGCCCGGGGCGCAGTGTGGAGTCCGCCTCCGCCAGCCCCGCCAGGTTCGGTGCGATCTCAATAAAGACGCCGTATTCCTCGACGCTGCGCACAATTCCGACGACGGTCTCCCCGGCGGCAAAGCAGGCTGCGTTCTCGCTCCAGGTGCCCAGCAGCTCGCGCAGCGTCAGCACAATGCGCCCCTGCACGTCGCGGTTCTTGATGGCACACAAAAGCTGCTGACCGACCTGCACCCGGTCCGCGGGCGAGGCAATGCGGCTGACCGACAGGCAGTCGATGGGCAGCAGCGCCGCAATGCCGCAGCCGATGTCGCAGAACGCGCCGAAATTCTCAATGTGGGTCACGGTGCAGGGGATGACGCTGCCGGCCTCCAGTGTGTCAAGATACTGTGCCCGGCAGCGGCGCTGTGCCTCGGCGCGGGAGAGCAGGTAGTATTCCTCGCCGTTATCGTCAAACTCGGTGCCCATGATGACAAAGCAGGTCGGGCGGCCCACCCGGGTCAGCACGGCAATGTCCTTCACGGTCTCGCCGGGGGCAGCGTCCACACAATCCGCAAAGGGCATAATGCCCCGCACACCGCCAAGCTCAAACCGCAGCCGACGCTCGGTATCGTAGGCAAGGGCGGTGCTTTGCAGCACTTCGCCGTTCGCCATGCAACGGCTCAGTTCCTCGCGGTTCAGGTGGTTCGCGTTGCGGCAAAGACCTTCAGCTCTGAATTCCAACATTTTCGGTTCCTCATTTCTTCTAAAATTTAGGGTGTGTTTGTGATAACTTGCTAAACTTTTATGCGGGATGTTTGCAAAACAATACCGGCTGTACTATAATAGAACTGATATTTTTTAAGAAAGGCGGTGTGCCGTATGGACGTACAGGTCGGGGACGTGATCCAGACCAAGAAGCCGCACCCCTGCGGTGCGAACCGTTTCGATGTACTGCGTGTGGGCATGGATTTCAAAATCAAGTGCCAGGGCTGCGGGCATGAAATTATGCTGCCCCGCGCCAAGATCGAGCGCAACATCAAAAAAGTTCTGCGCACGGGTGAGCAGTAGCGGGCTTTGCACAACGTATTGGCAACTTTTTCGGGCGGGTATGGAATCCGCCCCTGCATGTAGGGGGCGATGCTTGCATCGACCCGGGAACTTGGCGGCAGCCGTAAAGCTCCGCGGGCAAATACTGTTTGCCCCTACAAAATGACCATGTGCAAAGGAGAACCCATGCAGAATTTTACTGAACTTTATGAGGTCGAGCGCCGCTATGAGGAGCTTGCCCACAAAATGTCCACGCCCGACGCGGCCGCCAACGCCGACGAGTATGCGCGGATGATGCGTGATTACAAAGAACTTACCCCCTTGATCGAAGAATACCGCCGTTATACCGACCTGCAGCAGCAGGAGAAGGACGCCAAAGAAATGCTGGCTGCCGAATCGGATCCGGCGTTTGCTGCTATGGTACAGCAGGAACTCTGCGAAATTGCCCGGAATCTGGCACAGAGCGAAGAGAATTTGCGTTTGCTGCTTATCCCCAAGGACGCCGACGACGAAAAAAGCGTTATTTTGGAAATTCGCGCCGGTGCCGGCGGTGAGGAAGCGGCCTTGTTTGCCCATAGCCTGTGGCGCATGTACACGATGTACGCTGCCAGGCGCGGCTGGCAATGCGAGACCATCAGCGCCAATGAGACAGAACTCGGCGGCGTGAAGGAAATTGTTTTCTCGGTCGAAGGCCCCGACGTGTACAGCCGCCTGAAATTTGAGAGCGGCGTCCACCGCGTCCAGCGCGTGCCCGAAACCGAGACCCAAGGGCGCATCCACACCTCAACGGTGACAGTTGCCGTCATGCCAGAAGCTGAGGAGGTCGAGCTGGAGATCAACCCGAAAGACCTGCGCATCGACACCTTCCGCTCCTCGGGCGCGGGAGGCCAGCACATCAACAAGACCTCGTCCGCCATCCGCGTGACCCACCTGCCCACCGGCATGGTGGTCGAATGCCAGGACCAGCGCAGCCAGCGGGAGAACAAGGACCGCGCCTTGAAAGTCCTGCGCAGCCGCCTTTTACAGCAAAAGCAGGACGCCTACGACGAGGAGTACAACGCCCGCCGCCAAAGCCAGGTGGGCAGCGGCGACCGCAGCGAAAAGATACGCACCTACAACTTCCCGCAGGACCGTGTGACCGACCACCGCATTGGTTTAACGCTGCGCAACCTGCAAGGCGTGCTGGACGGCGACTTGGACCGCGTGGTCGAGCCGCTGATTCTGGCCGACCGGGAAGAAAAGCTGAAACAGAGTAGCACAGAAGAAGGAAAGTAATATGAAAACACAGGTTTTGCCCATCACGCCGGAAAGCGTGGCACTGGCCGCCAAGCTCCTGCAGCAGGGTGAGCTGGTCGCCCTGCCCACCGAGACGGTCTACGGCATCGCCGCCGACGCCCGCAACGGCGCAGCGGTGAAAAAAATATTTGAAGCAAAGGGCCGCCCGCAGGATAACCCCCTCATCGTGCATATCTATGGGATGGAAATGCTGAACGGCATCGTCTCCGAAGTGCCCGAACGCGCCAAAAAGCTGGCGGCCGCCTTTTGGCCCGGCCCACTTACGATGGTCATGCCCCGCGGCCCCGAGGTCAGCGACGTGACCTGCGCAGGGCTGGACACCGTGGGCGTGCGTATGCCGTCCCACCCGGTCGTGCAGCAGGTGATTAAAGAAAGCGGCGTCGCCTTCGCCGCGCCCTCGGCAAACCTTTCCGGCAAGCCCAGCCCCACGAACGCTCCCGACACGCTGGCCGATATGGACGGCCGTCTGCCGCTGATTCTTGATGGCGGCGAGTCGAAGGTCGGCGTTGAGTCCACCGTTGTGGCCGTGACAGGGGAGCACCCGATGCTTTTGCGCCCCGGCTATGTCACGAAGGAGCAGATGGAAGCTGTCCTCGGCGAGGAAGTCCTCGTCAGCCCGGCCATTCTCGAAAAGCTCAAGGACGGCGAAGTTGCACGTTCGCCCGGTATGAAGTACAAGCACTACGCCCCCAAGGCACAGGTCACGATTCTCCACGGTAACTTTGACAAATACAAAACATTTGTCAAAGAGCACACCGCCCCCGGGGTCTGGGCACTCTGCTTTGACGGCGAGGGGGCTGAGTTGGGCGTGCCGTTCATTGAGTACGGCAAAAACCACGACGGCGTGACCCAGGCGCACCATCTGTTCACGGCGCTGCGCGATTTGGATAAACACGGCGCACAGGTCGTCTACGCCCGCTGCCCTGAGCAGGACGGCGTATCCATGGCCGTCTACAACCGCCTGATCCGCGCGGCGGCGTTCCGGGTGGTCGAACTATGAAGATTGTAGGCATTACCGGTCGTTCCGGCTGCGGCAAATCCAGTGCGACAAGTTTTTTGCGCGCACAGGGGTATCCTTGTGTGGATGCAGACCTTGTGGCGCGGGAGGTCTTGCTGCCTGGCTCGGCCTGCATCCCGCAGCTGCAAGCAGCGTTCGGGACAGATATAGCCGATGAAAACGGCGAAGTGTGCCGCCGTCTGCTGGCGGACCGCGCCTTTGCAACGCCGGAGGGCACAGCCCGGCTGACGGCCATCACCCAGCCGGAGATCCTGCGCCGCATCGACGCTGCGCTGGCGGACGCCGAACGGGCAGGGGCGAAGCTCGCCTTTGTGGACGGTGCGGTCATCGTCGGCACGCCGTTTGAACAGCGCTGCGACGCTTTGATTCTCGTCACTGCGCCCTATGACACCAGCGTTGCCCGCATCTGTGCCCGAGACGACATTGCGCCCGAAATGGCCCGCCGCCGCCTGGACGCCCAGACGCCTTTAGAGACGCTGCGCGCAGCTGCCACCGCCGAGCTTGTCAACGATGGCACGCCAGAGCAGCTGCGCGAAAAGCTGCAGCTTTTACTGCAAAAGCTGGAAAAGGAGGAACATGGCTAAACGTCAAAAACGCAAAAGGTCTGTGTTTCTGCCGCTGCTGGCGGTGCTGCTGGTGCTGGCCTTGGCAGGCACGGTCCTGTTTTCCGCCTTTCGGGAGAAGATAGACCGCTGGGAATACCCCCAGCGCTATGAGGAGTACGTTGAGTATTATGCCGGGAAATACGGCATAGATCCGATGATTCTGTACGCCTTCATCCGCACCGAAAGCAACTTCGACCCGAATGTGGATTCCGACGCCGGGGCACGCGGCCTGATGCAGATTACTGAGGTCACGTTCGACTGGATAAAAACGAAAATTGCCCCGACAGAGGATCTGACCTTCGACGATCTCTACGACCCCGAGACGAATATCCGCTTCGGCAGCTATTTCGTCAGCTACTGCCTGCTGCGGTACGATGACCACCTGGCCACCGCCGCGGCGGCCTACCACAACGGGGTAGGGGCCGTGGACGCGCTGCTGAAAGAAACGCAGTACTCGTCAGACGGCATCACGCTGGATCATTACCCCTACCCGCAGATGCGGCAGTATGTAAAGAAAATCACCGAGAGCTATCAACGCTACTCAGAGATATATAACTAAGAAAGAAGGATTTTCAAGATGAAAACCACTGAGGAACTCAAGAACCTGCTCTACAAAAATGAGACCGTGGCGGACGCTGCGCCCGACGCGATTGCTGCCGCGCAGGATTTCTGCGAGGGTTACAAGACCTTCCTGGATAACGCCAAGACCGAGCGCGAGGCCACCGCATACAGCGAGAAGCTGCTGACCGCCGCTGGCTACCAGAAGTTTGTGCCCGGCACGAACTACGCTCCCGGCACCAAGGTCTACACCATCAACCGCGAAAAGTGCGTGCTGGCTGCCACCATCGGCACCAAGGGCCTGGAGGAAGGCTTCCACCTGAACATTGCCCACATCGACTCCCCGCGTCTGGACCTGCGCCCGGTGCCGGTGTTTGAGAAAAACGGCATTGGCTACCTGCGCACCCACTATTACGGCGGCGTGCGCAAGTACCAGTGGCCCACCATCCCCCTGGCCCTGCACGGCGTTATCTACCGCACCGACGGCACCAAGGTCGAAGTCTGCATCGGCGAGAAGGACGACGACCCGGTTTTCTGCATTTCTGACCTGCTGCCCCACCTGGGTGCCAAGCAGAACGCCAAGACCCTGGCCGATGGCATCACGGCCGAGGAACTGAACGTCATCATTGCGTCCCTGCCCATCGCTGATAAGGACGCTGAGCAGCGCGTCAAGCTGAACGTGCTGGGCATGCTGAACGAGGCCTATGGCATCACCGAGCGCGACTTCACCCGCGCCGAGATCGAGGTCGTCCCCGCTCACAAGGCCCGTGATATCGGCCTGGACCGCGCCATGATCGGTGCCTACGGCCACGACGACCGCGTCGACGCCTATCCCGCCCTGATGGCCGAGATTGAGACGAAGACCCCGGCCTACACTTCCGTCTGCGTGCTGACTGATAAAGAGGAGACCGGCTCCGATGGCGTCACCGGCCTGAACAGTATGTACACCTTCCACTTCCTGCAGCAGCTCTGCGCAGGGCAGGGGGCAGACTACATCACCGCCTGCAAGGCCGCCAAGTGCCTGTCTGCCGATGTCACGGCCGCCTTTGACCCGACGTTTGCCGATGCCTTTGAACCGGACAACGGCACCTACGCGGGCTGCGGCGTGGCCATCTACAAGTATACCGGCTCCCGCGGCAAGTCCGGCACCAGCGATGCCTCTGCCGAGATGGTCAGCTACCTGACCGGTCTGATGGACAAGAATAACGTCATCTGGCAGATCGGCGAGATGGGCAAGCTGGATCTGGGCGGCGGCGGCACGGTTGCCAAGTACGTTGCTAACCAGGACATCGACACCATCGATATCGGCGTGCCGGTCATCTCGATGCACTCTCCGTTCGAGATCGTCTCCAAGGCTGATGTGTACATGGCCTACCTGACCTTCAAGGCCTTCTGTGAGGACGCCGAGTAAGCAGCCCCTACACCAGGGCAGCAGAAATATTTTTTGCCGCAGGGTATTGACTTCTGTGCAAAAACCTGTATAATATTTACTGTTGCCTTGTGTGCTGGTGTGGCTCAGTTGGTAGAGCAGCTGATTCGTAATCAGCAGGTCGCCGGTTCAAGTCCGGCCACCAGCTCCATAAAATAAGCGCTGAAACGTGATGTTTCAGCGCTTATTTTTTTATGCTGTTTAAAATTGTGGGTTTTGACTACTTTTTGACTACCTACTATGATTTTATGTACGGTCAAGTAGCCTCGGCAGCGGGGAGATCGTCAACGAAATTGTGCAATAGCAAAAGCCACGGCAAGTGAGCTGTGGCTTTTGCTGCATTTATAGTTTTATAAGGCGGTGCTCCTGGCAGGGGACAAACAACTGCCGCATATCCGCCTTTTCCAGTTCCAGTAGCTTGATTTTTCGGTCAAGGCCCCCGGCGTAGCCGGTCAGGCTACCGTTTGTGCCCACAACGCGGTGGCAGGGGATGATGAGGGAGACCGCGTTGTGGCCCACGGCCCCGCCCACCGCCTGTGCGGATACCCGGGCCGCGCCGGTCTGGGCTGCAAGCTGCCGGGCCAGTGCGCCGTAGGTGGTCGTCTGGCCGTAGGGAATCTGCAAAAGCAACGCCCACACTGCCTGCCGGAAAGGGGAGCCGACCAGGTGCAGCGGCGGTGTAAAATCCGGCTGCTGACCGCTGAAATATACATCCAGCCAGCGCCGTGCCTGGGTCAGTGGCGGCGTTTCCTGCACGGTATGTGCGGCGGGCAGGGTACTGGCAAAATATTTCTGCCCCTCAAACCACAGCCCAATCAGGCCGACTTCATCTGCCGCTAAAAGAATGTCGCCCAGTGGGGAGCCATAGCAACAGGTGGAAATCATTTCTGCCCTCCCGGGTCTTTCCCGGTTTCCGGGGCAGACTCCTCCGCCATAGGGGTGCTGTTGTTGGCGACGGGGATAAAACGCTTGGCAAACTTGCCTTTGCCGCGGCTGCGCACGTAGAAGTAGCCGATGATAGAAAACGTCAGTGCGCCGATGAAATTGACGAACAAATCTTCCATCGTATCCAGCAGGCCAATGTCCAGATACCCGCCCAGGCCCAGCGCGGTCTGGGTACCGTCAGCCTGCACAACGATGACGTCGGTGATGTTTTTCAGCACAATGGGTGTGTTGCCGCCGGTGGGGTCGAGCATGATCGAACCAATCGCGCTGACGACGGTGTCCTTCTGCATATCGAGGAAGAACAGCTGATCCATCGTACACTCAAAAAATTCCCAGATGACGCCCACTGTCATCGAAAAACAGAAGGACATAATGGCCAGATACAAGGGCGACAGGTGGAACCGCACGTCGTTGTGCCGATTCAAAATGTCCAGAAGGGAAAACCCGATGGCCGCACACAAAAAGCCGTTCAGCGTGTGCAGGACTGTGTCCCAGTAGGGGAAGGTCACGTAGTACGCGCCGATCTCGCCCAGGATTTCCGCCGCATAAATAAACAGCAGTATGATGATTTCCAGTGTGTTGGGCAGGTCAAGGTCCAGCTTGCGCTCCAAGGTGCTGGGCAGCATGAACAAAATCAGCGTCAGAACGCAGAGAAATACGTTTTCAAAATTGCGGTTAAAAATCTGCGCCAGCATGACCAAAACGACTGAGGTGCGCAGCAGGATGTACACCATCGTGACGGAACGTTTTTCATGCCACGCTTTCTTGAGGGCTTCGAGCTTCGGGTGGTCCATGTTTTCTCCTTCTTAATCGTCCAGCGTAAAATCCCGGGGGTCCAGCTCCGGCAAGACCTGGCGGCGCGGCACCCGCATCAAGGGGTCATAGCTGAATTTGCGGCAGCAGTAGTAGGGCGAAACAACGCCTTTGTGCTTGCACAGAATCATTTTGGGGTCGGCTGCCGTGGAACCGTGCAGGCAGTAGGCGCACGCTGGGGCGATATTGGCCCCATAGTAGAGCTTTTTAAACATTAGCCTCACCCTCAAAATACAAAAATATACCACTATTTATTATAAAGGTTTTGCCAGGCCTTGTAAAGGGCTGCGCAGAGAAAGACGAACCCCGCCGCCGCAGCGTCGGGCGGCAGATGCAAAAGCGGTACGATCCGGGCAGAAAGCGTGCTGCACACCCCCACATCCCCCGGCAAAAACCGCACGCAGAACCGTAAAATGCCCTGCAAAAACACAAGATGCAGCAGGCGGCTGGCGAGCAGCACCTGCGGACAGAACGCTGCCCCGGCGAAGAGCTGCATCTGCGCCCAGACCGACACCCCCAGCAGGCTGAGCACTGCGCAGCAGCCGTACAGCGCCGCCTGCCCGCCCAGCACCGCAAAGTCCGCACACCCGGCGCTGACCTCCAACGCCGCGCTGACCAACACCGACGGCAGCGGAATCACTGCCCCCAGTACCGCGCCTACCAGCCGGAAAAACACCACGCACCCGCAGACCGACAGCGAGGATGTGACAGCGGAGGTGATGGCGGTTGAAATGCTGACCTGTTGCACTGTAGGGGCGGACGCTTGCATCCGCCCGCGGGGCGGTGACGCGCATCGCCCCCCGCAGCCATCTCGCAGATCAGGTGCGTCCCCGCGCGTGCGCCCACACGCCCCGAAAAGGCAAACCACCCCCGCCGCCAGATTCGCCCCGATCTGTGCCGCATACAGCATGACCCCTAGCCGCACATTGCCCAGCAGCAGCCCGCCCACACAGCCAATGACAAACCCCGGCCCGGAGCAGCACCCCAAAATTTGCAGCCGCACAGCGTCCCGGCGGGAAATTCTCCCCGCGTCGTACAGCTGCCCAGCTAATCTTGCGCACACGGCGTACCCGCCCACCCAGGAGAGCACGACCGCTTGGGCTGCTTCCGCAGATTCTAACCCCAGCACCCGCTGCAAAGGCCGCAGCAGCACGGCGGGTGGCGGGGCGGCCATCAGCAGTTCACACACCACAAAAAAAGGGAACAGCGCAGGCAGCACACTGTCAAGACAGAGTGCCGTGCCGCTGGCGAACCCCTGTTTCGCGGCCTGCGGCTCGGCCAGTACCAATACCCCCAGCACAGCCGCCGCGGCCGCTGTAAAAAAACGCCGATTTCTGCAAACGTTCATATTGCGCACCTCACCGCGTATACTGGACTGACAGATTTTTGCGGGGAGGGAACAGCCATGAAGCCGAAAAAGCCGCACCCCCGCAAACCGTATGAGCGCCCCGATCTGCGCCGCATGGCCGCCCCGCCGCCCCGGGATTTCTACCGCCTGCCGGAGCTGGAACTGCGCGGCGGCAACCTGTTGACAGATGGCTGCCGCCGTGTGCTGGATTTCACCCCGCAGCGCGTCTGCCTGGACATGGGCGACACCCTGGTAACATTGTATGGCGAGGGACTGCGGATAGAATCCTTCGCGGGGAAAAGATTGATCCTGGCCGGGCGGTTTACCCGGGTGGAACTGCGCAGCAAGTGGGAGGTGCCACCCGATGAAGGCTGAATTTTGGGCGGCGGATACCTTCCGTTTTTCCGTGACCGGGCCGGGGGCGTTTCGATTTTTGAACCGCGCCGCAGCCAGCGGCGTGCGGCTGCGGCGCGTCCGCTGGCAGAAAGATGGCTACACCGCCACAGCCAGCGGCCCGGACCGGCGCAGACTGGAAGAAATTGCAAAAAGCGGCGGCTGGGCGTTTACGGTCACGGCCCGGCGCGGTCCCGGGCGGCGCACCGAATGGCTGCTGCGCACCCGCCCCGGGCTGGCGGCGGGTGCGGTGCTGTTTTTTGTGCTGCTGCGTTTTCTGGGTGGCTTTGTCTGGTGCATCGATTACGGCGCAATGGACACTGACCTGCACGCAGGCGTGCGCACACTGCTGGCGGACTGCGGCATCCACGAGGGCGTGTACCTGACCAAACCGCTTTTGCAGGCGGCCCAGGCCCAGGCGCTGCGCCGCAGCGAAACGTTCGGCTGGATCAGCCTGAACTTTACCGGCGGCTGCCTTTCGGTGGAGAGTACGCCCGCCCAGACCCAGACCGTGCGCGACCCACCGCCCCGGCAGGGCCTGTACGCTGCCGCAGATGGGGAGGTACTGGCGGTGGAAATTGAGAGCGGCTTTGCGGCGGTCGCAGTGGGGGAGCAGGTCACGGCGGGCCAGCCCCTTGCGGTGGCGGAAAAGCTCGACCGCAAGGGCAACGCCGTACCCCAGGGGGCATGGGGGCGCATTGTGGCGCGGGTGCAAAAACAATACACCGCCGCCCAGGCGTTGGAATACGAGGCTCTTGTCTACACCGGCCGCAGCAGTGCGGCGGAAACGCTCTACTTGCCCGGTTATGCTCACACCCGGCCCGCCGAAACGCCGCTGGCCGGCGAGGAACAGACCGAGTGGCTTCCGCTGCGGCTGGGCCGCCTGGCGCTGCCCGCCTGTATCTGCCGCGTGACAACCTGGGAGCAGCAGACCCAGCCGGTGCGCCTGACCGACACCGCAGCCGTCGCGCTGGCTGTCCGCACCTGCCGCGCCCAGCTTTTGCGGGACTTCCCAGATGCGGAAATCGAAGCCGAACAGCGTGAAACCACCACTGAAAACGGCACCGCTGCCGCCGCTGTGACCTATATTTTTACCGCCGACATTGCCCGGACGCGGTAATTCGACAATTTTTGCGGACAGTGACGAAATGAAACGCAAAATTTTGTGCAATATTCACAGTTTCTTTTGCGGAAAACTGTGATATAATCTAAATGTATAGCTGGGCCTATAACCAACTATCCCATGGAGGAACGTATATTGGCAGAACGATCTCTTGAACTGGACAGCATTGAACTGGCTGCCGCCATCTTTGGCAGCGGCGACCAGAATATCCACCTGCTGGAAAAAGAATTCCGCGTTACAGCGGTATGCCGCGGCTCGGTGCTGCGCTTTACCGGTGAGCAGAAGGATGTGGACGCCGCCGCCCGCGCGGTGGAGGGCATGGTCACGCTGATGGAAAACCACACCCCGCTGGAGGAACAGACCGTGCGCTACTGCATGAGCCTGGCCCATGGCGGCGAGGAAAAACGCCTGCGGGAGCTGACCGACGACTTTGTCGCCGTCACCGCCAAGGGCCGCCCCATCCACCCCAAGACCCTGGGGCAGAAGGAATACCTGGCGGCCATCCGCAAAAACGCCATCACCTTTGGCGTCGGCCCGGCTGGTACCGGCAAAACCTATCTGGCCGTGGCGATGGCTGTCAAGGCGTTCAAGTCAAAAGATGTCAGCCGCATCATCCTGACCCGCCCGGCGGTCGAAGCGGGCGAGAAGCTGGGGTTTCTGCCCGGCGATCTGCAAAATAAAGTTGACCCATACCTGCGCCCGCTCTATGACGGCCTGTTTGACCTGCTGGGCGCGGAGACGTTTCAGAAATTGTTTGAAAAGCAGGTCATCGAGGTCGCGCCCCTTGCCTATATGCGCGGCCGCACGCTGGACGACGCCTTTATCATTCTGGATGAAGCCCAGAACACCACGCCTGAGCAGATGAAGATGTTCTTAACGCGCATGGGTGTCGGCAGCAAGGTCGTTGTCACCGGTGATGTGACCCAGATCGACCTGCCCGACAAGGTCCGCAGCGGCCTGATCGACGCGCTGCATGTCCTGCGCAATGTTGAGGGCATTGCCCAGGTGCGCCTGACCGAGAAGGATGTTGTGCGCCACCGCCTGGTCCAGCAGATCGTAAAAGCGTATGAACAGGCCGCCGAGGAAAAGTCCGGCAGCCCAGAGCATAAAAAAGTATAAACGGAGGTCGATTTCCATGTCCAATAAGGTATTGATCACGAACGACCAGAATGTGGTAAAGGTCCCTTCCGGCCTGCGCATCCTGATCCGCCGCAGCTGCAACGCTGTGCTGGATTTCGAGCACTTTGACGGTCCGGCCGAGATCAGTGTAACATTCGTGGATAACAACCGCATCCACGAGCTGAACCGCGAGTACCGCGGCAAGGACTCCGCCACCGATGTGCTCAGCTTCCCTCTGGGTGAAAACGGCGAGTATGATATCGACGAGGACAACGGCTGCAAGCTGCTGGGCGACATCGTCATCTCGATGGAGCGCGCGATGGAGCAGGCTGAACTGTACGGCCACTCCCTGCAGCGCGAGGTCGCCTATCTGACCGTACATTCCATGCTGCACCTGCTGGGCTACGATCATGAGGCCGGCGGTCTGGAGGCTGTGCGCATGCGCGAAAAAGAAGAAGCCGTCCTGATCCAGCTGGGCCTGCCCCGCACGGTTTCGTATACGAGCGATGAAATTTGAGAAGCTGACGCATTTTGCCCGGGGCTTTGTCTATGCCTACAACGGCATCCGCGCCGCCATCCGGGAGGAACGCAACTTTCGTTTCCACCTCTGCGCGGCGTTCTATGCCTTTTTGGCGGCGTTCTGGGCAGAGCTGGCCCCGGTGGAAGTCGCCCTCGTCGCCGTCTGTGTGGCGGCGGTGCTGGCGCTGGAGCTTGTCAACTCCGCCATTGAGCGTGCGGTGGACAAGCCCGATACCACCCACTGGTGGACCGCAGGCGCAGCCAAAGATATGGCGGCAGGTGCGGTGCTTGTCATGGCGCTGGGTACCCTTGTAGTTGCCGTGTGCCTGCTTGTGCCGCATTTCGGCACGCTGTGGGCCAATTTTACCCTGCGGCCCACACGCCCGGCGGGCATTGTGCTGACGCTGGTCATCTTTACAAAATTTATTTTCCGTTCTTCCAACTCAACAGAGAAAGGCAAACAACCGAATGGCAAAACCGATTCCTGAAATGCCGTCCAGCGTATTTGTGGCGCTGGTCGGCCGCCCCAATGTGGGCAAATCCAGCCTGACGAACTACCTTGTGGGCGAAAAGGTCGCCATCGTGACCAAAAAGCCCCAGACGACCCGCAGCCGCATCACCGGCGTTATCACCAAAGGCCCGGTGCAGTATGTGCTGATGGATACCCCCGGCATCCATGCGGCCCGCAACAAGCTGGACGCCCGTATGACCCAGACCGCCGCCGCCAGCCTGAAAGATGTCGATGTGACGATGATGCTGTTTGAGCCGGCAGGGGAGTTCACCGACGCCGAGCTGACGATGGTGAAGGCCCTGCAAAAGGGCGGGCCTGCCATTGCGGTCATCAACAAGGTGGACCTGCTCGACAATTTTGCCGCGCTGGAAGCCCGCAAAAAGGAAATTGAAGATTTCGGCTGCTTTGATCATATTGTCACGATCTCAGCCAAGGACGGTACCGGCTGTGACGATCTGTTTGCCATGCTCAAGCCCTACGGCAACGAAGGCCCGCACTATTTCGACGATGACGCCTTCACCGATATGCCGGAGAAGGAACTCGTCGCCGAACTCGTGCGCGAGAAGGCCCTGCTCTTCCTGCGGGAGGAAGTCCCCCACGGCATTGCCGTTGTGGTCGAGCGCTTTAAGGAGCGCCCCGACAAGGACCTCATCGACATTGATGTGGACATCTACTGTGAGCGCAAGAGCCACAAGGGCATGATCATCGGCAAGGGCGGCCAGATGCTCAAAAAAATCGCCTCTGCCGCCCGGATGGATATTGAGGAGCTGCTCGGCGTCAAGGTCAACCTGCAGTGCTGGGTCAAGGTCCGCGAGGACTGGCGCGACAACGAATTGCAGCTGAACTCGCTGGGGTTCGCCAAGCCGTAACGGATATTTGCCTATGCCCTTTATTCCGCCAACATCCCCGCCGCGCCTGTGCTATCCTGTTGCCATGGGGGTGACGACATGGACAATGCGGCGGACGGCTGGCGGCGTTTTGCGCAGACCGGCAGCATTTATGACTACCTAACGTATAAAACACAGCAGAACGCAGCACGGGAGGACGTATATGCAAATTGCAACAACGGGTCTGGTGCTGCGCCAGGTCAAGGTGGGGGAGGCCGACCGGATCCTGACGATCCTGACGCCTGACCTGGGGGTCATATCGGCCTCGGCCCGGGGCAGTCTGCGGATGAAAAGCCCGCTGTTCAGTGCCACGGGCCTGTTCTGCTACTCTGAATTTTCCCTGTCCAGCGGCCGCAGCCACTTTTTTGTGGACGCGGCGCAAATCAAAAAAGTGTTTCATGGCGTATCTGCCACGGTCGAGGGCATGGCCCTGGCCAGCTATATGGCGGAGATCGCCATGGAGCTTTCCCCCACACCGGCGGAAGGTGAGGCCGACGCCCAGCTGCGTCTGCTGCTGAACTGCCTGTACCTGATCGGTGAGCGCCGCTATCCATGGCGGCAGCTGAAAGCCGTTTACGAGCTGCGTGCTCTGTCTAAGGCGGGCTACATGCCGGACCTGCGTATGTGCGCGGGCTGCGGCAAATACGAAGGGGGAGAGTTCTACCTGGACCCGGTGGGCGGGCTGCTGCTCTGCGCCGACTGTGCCGAGCGGCAGCGCCATATCCCGAACCTGGACGCAGGGGCCTTGTATGCCATGCGCCATATTTTCTGGACGGTCGAGGATAAAAAAGTATTCGGCTTCAAGATTTCACCCGAGAGCCTGAAAGATCTTTCCCGCGTCAGCGAGCAGTACACGCTGGCGAACCTGGAACATGGGCTGAAAACGCTGGACTTTTTAAAAACTGTACTTGAGTAAGGAGACCAAAACCCTGTATGGATACCGCCTATAAAACAACACTGGAACTGGACAAGGTCCTTGCCCGGGCTGTGCAGCTGTGCGCCTGCCAGGAAACCAAGGAGATGATGCAGGCCCTGGAACCCGCCCCCACCATTGAGGACGAGCGCTACGACCTGGCTCAGACCAACGCCATCAACGCGCTGCTCATCAAAAACGGCAGCCCCCGCTTTGGCAGCGTGTGCGAGGTGCGCCGCATCGTCGCCCACGCCCGCAAGGGCGGCATCCTCTCGATGGGCGAACTGCTGGAAATTGCCGCGACGCTGCGCAACTTTTCGGGCCTGAGCCAGTGGTACGGCCTGAGCGAGCACGAAATGCTTCCCACCGACGATTTGTTTTTTTCGCTGGCCCCGCAGCCGGTGCTGGAAAAACAAATCAGCGAGAGCATTCTTTCCCCGGAGGAAATGGCCGATACCGCCAGCGTAACGCTGCACGATCTGCGCCGCAAAATCCGCCAGACCGAGGATTCCATCCGCACCAAACTCGATAACATCATCCGCAACTCCACCACCAACAAATTCCTGCAGGATGCCGTTGTTTCGCTGCGCAATGGCCGCTATGTTGTGCCGGTCCGCGCCGAGTACCGCGGTGAGGTGGGCGGCGTTATCCATGACGTTTCCTCTACCGGCGCGACGGTGTTCGTTGAGCCGACGGCGGTTGTCGAGGCCAATGCCCGCATTATGCAGCTGCGCGCCCAGGAGCAGGAGGAAATCACCCGTATCCTGACGTCCTTCTCCACACAGGTCGGCTCACTGGAGCCACAGTTCACGTATAGCTACGATGCTATGCTGAAAATTGACCTGCTGCTGGCAAAAGCGCGGCTGGCTGTCGAGCAGAACGCCTTTATGCCTGCTGTCAGCGACAAGGTCTATTTCAAGCTGAACAAGGCCCGCCACCCGCTCATCGACAAGAAAAAAGTCGTGCCGGTGGATATCGAGCTGGGCAGTGACTACGACACGCTTGTCATCACCGGCCCCAACACCGGCGGCAAGACGGTGTCCTTAAAAACCGCAGGCCTGCTCAACGCCATGGCCCAGTACGGTTTTCTGATTCCCGCCCATGAGAGCAGCATCGTCTGCCACTTTGAGGAATACCTCGTGGATATCGGCGACGAACAGAGCATCGAGCAGAGCCTGTCCACCTTCTCCGGCCACATGAAGCGCATCAGCGGCATTCTTGATCTGGCAGGCCACGCTACCCTGACCCTGCTGGACGAGCTGGGTGCGGGCACCGACCCCGCCGAGGGCGCAGCGCTGGCTGTCAGCATTCTGGAACGGCTGCGCCGCCAGGGCAGCTTGCTGATGGCGACGACCCACTACGCAGAACTGAAAGTCTACGCGCTGGAAACTCCCGGCGTCGTCAATGCCAGCTGCGAATTTAACGTGGAGACGCTGATGCCCACCTATAAACTCAGTGTCGGCGTGCCGGGCAAATCCAACGCGTTCCTTATCAGCTCCAAGCTCGGCATCCCGGAAGAAATCATTGATGCCGCGCGCAATCATATGTCCAACGATGACAAGCGGCTGGACAGCGTGCTTTCCCAGCTGGACGATCTGAAAGTCCAGCTGAAAGAGGCCCAGGCCGAGGCCGAACAGGCCAAGTACGACGCCGAGCACGCCCTCGAAAGCGCAGAAAAGAAGCGCGACGCCTTAATTAAAAAAGGCGAGGAAGAACTCGAAAACGCCCGCCGCCAGGCCCATGACCTGATGCAGCAGGTGCAGAACGAGGCGTACAGCCTGACCGATGAATTGCGCCGCATCCAGAAGGACGAAAAGACCAGCGCCGCCCAGCGTGCCGTGCGTGCCCGGGAAATTGCCCGCAAGGACACCGAGACATTGCTCAAAAAGACCGACGCCAAGCCGAAGCCGGTCAAAGAGTTTGTCCCACTCAAAGAAGTGCAGATCGGCCAGGAGGTCGTCATTGCGGATCTTGGCCAGACGGCTACCGTCACGGCCCGCCCCGACCGCAACAATATGGTCGAGGTCCGCGCCGGCATCATGAAAACGAAGGTGCCGCTTTCCAACCTGCGCGCACCGGACAAGATGGAGAAGCGCAAGCCCGCTGAACCCCACCGCTCCACCCGCGTGCAGCTGGATAAATCCCGCAAGGCCAGTATGGAAATCAACCTGCTTGGCTACACGGTGGACGAGGCCCTGAACGAGGTGGACAAATTCCTGGACAGCGGTATGCTGCGCGGGCAGACGACGCTCTACATCATCCACGGCAACGGCACCGGCGCACTGCGCACGGCCATCCAAAAGCACCTGCGCACCCACAAGGCGGTCAAGAGTTTCCGCCCCGGCCGCTATGGCGAGGGCGAAAACGGCGTAACTGTGGTGGAATTAAAGTGAAAATTCAAAACAATCCTGTATTTTTGTCTATGGCAATCATTCGCCACATCTGCTATGCTAAAGGTATCATGATGGGTGTCTGAACATTAAATCAACAAGAAAGCGAGTGAACGCTTTGGCAATGGATTATAACAGCACGCGCAGCTTTACGATGACGCTGGCGCACCGCGCGGTGGGGGATATCCGCCGCGGGGGCTTCCGGCAGCTGCGCAACTATGTGGATATGTGCGCCACACTGGCAAAAAAGCCGCAGCAGAAAGACTTCTTTGCCTACGCGCAAAAGGCTTTGCAGCGCACGGACAGCTGCTATTACAGCATGATCCACCGTCTGCTGGACTCGGTGGAGGAGGACCGCATCTGCACCGTCGGCGTTAATATGGGCTTCGGCGGGCTGATCTACGGTGCCAGCGAAATGAAAAAGCAGGCGGACGTGGACGGAAAGCCCATCGCCTGGATCACGGCGGCCCGCTGCGGCGACGAACGCCTGGCAGATATGGTACCCAAGGCGGCAAAAAAAGGCAACTTCGTCTGGCTGCTGGATGCCACAGCCAACGACCCTGTGCACGCCGTATCGCTTGCTAAGGCCAACCCGCAGAATGCTTTCGGCCTGCTGGCCGACCCCGCCGCGCTGGATGATGCCTGCGTCAACGCATTGACGGCCTGCCGCAACCTCGTCGTCATGCCGCTATTGCAGACGCCGGAACTGACGGCGGAGGCCTGCCGCGCCGCCCGTCGCCTAAAAGCGCAAAAAATGTTCTATGCTTTGACGGTGCTTGTGGACGATGACACCGTTGATGAGGTCACACAGGACGATTGGCTCGAGAGCATCGCTCAGGAAACACTTTTCTGTATGTGCGCACGCAAGCCCGGTATTTCGGCGGAAAGCTCCCACAAGCTGCGCCGCAGCATCGTGGATGGCCGCATGGAGACCGGCAAGCCGGTTCTGCTGCTGGACTGGGACGGCGATGTCAATTACCTGAACAACCGCATTTCCGAGCATATGACCTTCGGCTCCGTGCTGGCAGAAGGGGAGACCTTCCCGCTGCAGTTGGGCTGAAAAGTTCGCATACTTCAACAAAAAGCGACCCTGTACCGATGGTAAAATCGGGTACAGGGTCGCTTTGTTTATTGTGTCTCGCCGCGCAGCAGGCTTTGCATGATCTCGTGGTTGAACAGCGGAATGGCCAAATCGGATACCGCCGCCAGGGTGTTGCTCTTCATCCCGCCGAACACCCAGGGAATCAGCACGCCCATCATCGCGCCGGAAAAGAACTGGCCGATTTTTGCTGCCTCCTCGGCAGGGATATCCGCTTTCAGCTCCCGCGCATTCTGCGCAAAGATGGAGCAGAGATAATCGAACATATATTGCTGCAAGCTGTTCTGTCCGTTGTAGGCCAAGGCGTTGCAGTAGAACACTTTGTTTTCCAGGAAATAGGCTTCCAGTGCTGTTAGCAGGGAATCCCAGCTGGAATAGGCGCTGCGCTCTACCAAAAACTGGGTGATGCCGCTCTGGAAATACCAGTTCACCAAGTCGTATTTATCCTCAAAATGGTAGTAGAAGGTGTTGCGGCCCACCCCTGCGTGGTCAACGATATCATTGACCGAGATCTTTTCAAGCGGGGTCGTAGCCATCAATTCCTGCAGGCTCTGGGCCAGCAGATGTTTTGTTTGATTGGAACGCGGCATAGCAATTCTCCTACTTTATCGGTGGTAAAATTACGTGTAATCATTGTAGCACATTTCCGACAAAAAGTCCAAATATTTTACTGCCACGCCGCAAAAACTGCGGCGGGTTTTGTATGACAATTCAGCCAGAATGTTTGGTTTTGCCCATAGCGGTGCGGTTTGCGGGCTTTAAATTGAACACTCCCCGGCTTTTGTCTATGTACACAACGCCGCGAAAAAGCATAAAATAAGGCCATAAAACGGAGAAAGAAAAGGAGAGCAATCTATCATGCCGATGAATAAAGTGGTTCATGCCGCCCAGCGTGCAGCGTTCAGCGCTGCCATTGATGCCGCCATCAACGCAGTGCGCGGCAAAGGCCCTGAAAATATGGCCGCGCAGGCTGTCAAGCTCGTCAACCTGGCGCAGCCCCTGCTGGCTCACCGTTACCCCGATGCCGACTGGGACAAGGTCCGCTCCTTCGTGTCCGACCCCAACAGCAAGTGGATGGAGTACGCCTACAAGGCCATCAATGAGATCGACCCCCATATCCTGAAGATGAACACCCTGAACCTCGTGTACGAGGGTATGTTCGCAGGCTACAACTATGTCATGGAGCTGCGCAAGAAGTACGACTGCAACATGCCGTGGATTTTGCTGTTCGACCCGACTTCCGCCTGCAACCTGCACTGCAAGGGCTGCTGGGCTGCCGAGTACGGCAACCGCC
>ERZ772883.988-NODE-988-length-24696-cov-7.992330_pt1 | contig 24696 bp, 30 predicted proteins | sample MGYA00580575_ERZ772883 | MGnify/ENA primary metagenome ERZ772883 (study PRJEB29015, sample SAMEA2737666) | human gut metagenome | biome: human gut; feature: human-associated habitat; material: faeces | place: China | collected 2012 ...
GGCTGAAATCCCCCAGTCCATCCCCCTGATACTGCGCCGGAAGGCCGCTTTCGTCCTCCTCGTGGATGAATAACAGCGCCCCCGGCTCAAGCTTTCCTTCGGCCTGTGCATTCTCCAGCGTGCCCAGCCACGCCACGCTGCGTGCCATGTGGTTGCTGCCCCGGTAGTCCATGCTGCCGCCAGCGTTCCGCACAGCCTGCTCCACCAAGGCCTGACAGTCCATGTCCTGATAGCTGTGGTAACTCTGCGCCAGCGCCAACGCCGCCGCGGCTACCGTCTTTCCTGTGGGTCTCATGCCGCCACCTCCACATAAAGGCCTACCAGTGCGCTGAGCGCATGGTACACCGGATTGCCCGTATCGCGGAAGCACCTGTACGTAACTCCGCTCTGGCTGTAGTAAAGCCCGCTCACCAGCGACATATTGCCCTCATAGGGGATGGGGTCTTCCAGCGTTCCCGCATGGTCTTCATCAATCCGAACATAGATACTCTCAGTGCCAACGCCCGGCACCCAGTCCGATTGAAACGTGGGATTGGCGTTCACACACTTGTACAGCTTGCCGTCGTGCACAAACTTGTACCCGGCTGCCGCCGTCACGCTGCTCTTTTCCGCCAGCTCCGCCCACATGGGATAGATACCCTGAATCTGCAAGGCATCCGCATCGTCAAGGCTCTGCGCGGCCTTCTGAAAAAGGGGCTTTACCTTCTTCGCCGCTTCTAAGTATTTACCCATCCACTGTCACCCCCAGTTCGGCCAGTGCGGCCTGCATGTCCTCTTCTTCCTGCTGCGCCGCCGCAAGGGCGCTGACTACCTTGATGCCGCCCCGGTAAAAGTCCTGTCCGTCGTAGGTGTCGCCGATCGCCACCGGAATGTCCCGGCATGGCACGGCAGAGGGGAAGTCTGCCGCGTTGACGGAGTACAGCCAGATCACGTTGGTTACAATGCCGTTTTCAACCATTGCGTAGTTCATTTTGACCTCTTTCTCCAGCTTACGCCGTAATGGTCAGAACGGCGGCCCTGCTGGTGATGCTATTCCCGCGTGCATCGGTAATCACGCAGCGGTACTTGTAACCGTTTCGGTAGGTGGATGCCACGATGAGCAAACGGCTGGTGGTTGCGCCCGTAGCGGATGTGCTGCTCCAATCGGTCGCGTTGTTCGAAGGCTGAAATTGCCACTGGTAGCTCAGTCCGGTTCCTTCCGCCTTTACCGTAAAGACCGCTTCCCCGTTTTCACTGACCGTCACGTCCGTAGGATCTTGGGTAATTTTCAATTCCTTCCGCACATTTCGAATCACGGCAATGCCGGAGCCTCCGGTGGTGGTTTTGGTGTTCAGATATACTCCGCCTCCTCCGTTTCCGGTGTTGTCGGCCCCATCTCTGCTATCCCAGTATCCGCCGGATGCGTAAAGATCCCCGGAATCCTCGCCGAATTCGCGGGTGGTCGTGCCCTGACCCTTGCCCGCCTGTCCGCCCATGTTGCCAACGCTGCCGTCTCCACCGTCCGTGCCGCCGGTTGCTCCGTTGGTAGATGCACCGCCGGAACCGCCGTTGCCGCCGGAAATTGATTTGCCGCTGTAGCCGCCCTCGATGGAAGTATTGAAGGCCGATGTGGTTCCGCCGCGTGTCTGAGTACTGCTGCTGTTCGGCTTTGTGCTGCCTGCTCCAATCACGATGGGGTATTCCACGCCCGCCTGCACGGTAATCTGCCGGGTCGTCTTGGTGTAGCCTCCGCCCCCGGCTCCCAGATAATCCGATACGCCGTTGGCGTTTCCGCACCCGCCTCCGCCGCCGACTAAGAACACGTCAATGCCTTTCGCGCCGCTTCCCAGCTCGGCAAAGGTCAATACGCCGCTGGTCAGAAATTTAATGCGCCAATCGCCATAGCCGTCGTCGATCAGCTGGTACGTGCCGGTGTACGTAAACTCCGGCAGGCTGTTTCGGCCGGAAGCGCCTCTCACGGGGAAATAACTGATAATGCCCATGTTATCCCACCTCCATTATCAGGATAGGAATGGCAGCTTCCGGCTTCTCCCCGTAGGCGCTGACGGTGATACTTCCCGCCGCCTGACCCGTGGCCAGCAGCAGGGCGGACGCTGCCGCTTCTACCTGCTCTGCTGTAGCGCTGGGCGCCAGTCCTACGATCAGGTGGGCGTCCCCAGCCAGCCCCGCAACCGCGACCGTCTGCGTGTACGGCGCTTCGCTGCCCGTCCAGCCTGCCACGGTCAGGGTTGCCGTTCGCTCAACCGTTTTGGCCGCCTTCTGCTCCGTCTCCGTTTTCAGGGCTTTCACGTTGTCCTGCAGGTCGCCCAGATCCTTGGCAGTAATCGCGCGGTAGATCCGCTCGTCCTTTCCCCACTCCCCTGCCGTAGTTCCGTATACGCCCCGCTGCACCGTCAGAATGTTCCCGGTCTTGGCTGTCATCAGCACCACTTCCGCATTTTCCTCCGTGCCGATGGTCAAAAGATTCGGCGCCTCCGGCAGCACGGAGGCGTCTGCTACCGTCACGGAGGTTTCCCCCGCGCCGATTGCCGCTTCCAGCGTAGTATAAGGACTGTTGTTCTGGGGCGGATACATCGTCAAAAGGGTTCCCATCAGTATTGCCCTCCCGTCTTGGATTGAATAAAGCCGATCGCCGTCGGCGTGATGGAAATATAGGCTGCCATGTCCGGCCGGATGCCGATGTTGATATACCGTCCGCGGGGGATCTTCCCATCCTCCCCTGCCAGATAGGCGGTAATATCGCCCTCAAAATCGGTTCCGATGGAGAGCCTTTCCTCTCCATTGATCAGCAGCACAGCGGCCTTCGGCGTTTCCTTGCCCCGCACGATGCCGTAGGTCAGGTCGTGGGTGTGGTTGGGGATAGTAACGCTGTGGGTGTGCCCGCCCAGACTGACCCTGTGTTTGTGGCCGGGCAGGGTAATGGTCAGCGCTGGAACGGTAAAGCTCAGCGTCAAGTTCAGCGGATGCGTATGGCTCATTTTGTGGCTGTGTCCGCCTAGGGAATGCCTGTGGTTGGTAATGACGTGATAGTGCGTTCCGCTTTCTCCGGTGGTCGTTCCGCTGACGCTGTGCCGGTGGCTTCCTGCCGCGGTGCATCCCGGCTGAGTGTACCCGGTGGAGCCTTCTGCGGCGCCGGTTTCCTCTCTTCCCGAGTAGCCGGTGTCGCCGTCCCACCGCACCTGCGTGATTTTGGTCTCCGTGGTGGCAGTCTCCTGGCCGCCCTCTTCGCTGGTGTAGCTGCCTCCGCCGCTGGCTCCGCTGGTGCGGGTGCTGCCTCCGCCACTGGCCGCCATTTTGAAATCGCCCCGGAAGCGCTCTACCTTCACCTTCAGCTGCACTTCATTCATAATCTTGATGTTTTTCGGAATGTACAGCGGATACACCAATGGATTCTCCGCGTCCGCATTGCCGCTCATCGGGCTGCCCCAGATCTGGGTCGCGCCCTGGCTGTAGGTGCTCTCAATCCGCTGCCGCTGGGCAATGTCTGCCAGCTCCTTGGCAAGGTCGCCGGGCTGGTTTGCAATGGTCAGTTCCACCCGGCCCGGTTCGTCGTCATACCGCTTTACCTTGGTAATGTAGGTGCGGTAGTTGTCCGGCGCAAAAAGGATCGTTCGCCCGACTCGCGCGTTCTGGGCCAGCGTCAGCCCGATTTCCGCCGCGTCCACATCGTACTCCACCCGTTCCCGGCTGCTTTCCTTCAGCAGCTGTTTTCCCATGGCCAGCAGTTCCCCGGCGTCCTCCATTTTCCGGTCCACGTACAGGCCGTCGATCAGCCCATACCGTTCAATCGCTTCCGGCTCGGCCAGCAGGTACGGCTGACCGCCGTTCACGTCCCGGATATTCGTCTGGTTCACGCCCTCGCCGCTGCCCAGGCAGTATAGCCGGGTCACGGCCTTCTCGCTGCTCTGGGTCTTCCTGCTGCTCAGCCAGTTCAGACCCTTCATCACCCGAAAGTCCGGGCTTCCCTGCGGATCGATCTTTTTCAGGCTCAGCCGCCACGGGTATCGGCTGGTGTCCGTTTCGAAACGGTAGTATTGGGTAATGGGCTGAGGAATCGCCTGCACGATGGGCAGCAGATGCTCGTTGGAAAATCCGTAGCTGTACAGCTCTTCAAAATCGCATTCGCCCAGCTGCCAGTCGTTCCGATAGCTCAGCGCCCACAGCAGGTTTTCCCGGGTGGATACGTTGTCGCGCGTCACGTCTCCAAAGATCAGCGTGTCTGCCAGCGTTCCCAGCACCCCTTCGCAGGTAACGGCCGTCACGCCCATGGCGTCGTCGTTGGTTTCTTCCAGCTCCATGATTCGGTACATGGCCCCGCTGTTTGCACGGACGAAATGCCGTTTCTGTAAATAGCGACATTTTTCGTCTCCGGATGGGATTCGGAAGCTGTAGCTCGGAACGTCATTCAGCACCTCCTCTTCCTCGCCTCCGAAGGCATTCTGCAATACCGCCGTCCGTTTCAGGTTCAGGTCGTATACTTCAATCATAAATACCGCTCCCTGTACAGCACGCTGACCCGCAGGTTTCCGCTGCCGCCGCTCTGGACCGACAGGCTGGCCAGCTCCCGGGTAAACTGCAACCAGTCTCCCTCGTACTGATCCAGCACATTTTCCCCGTCCAGCGTGGCCGTGAAAAAGTCGCTGTCGATCACCAGCTGTCCGCCCGCCGGGATCCGCAGCGTAGGAAAGCGCATCACCGTGGTTTTGTACTGTGTCCCGTCGATTTCCATGTCCAAATTGGCATATTGCAGCCCATAGTCCGGCGTAATGACGATCTGACCCACCGCGCTCATTCTCATATTCTGCGCGGCCCGGTAAATCTCTTGGCATAATGGAGAGCCGGTCATCCGCAGCGTCGCCGTCATCCGGTATACCGGCGCAATACGGGTCGGCATGTTGGCCTGCATTTCCATCGTCTGAGCCACGCTGTAGCTTTCGCCATATCCCCAGCCCAGCTCGGCGGCAAAGCCAAGCGCCGCGTTCAGGTTGTATTGGGGCCGGATGCTGGCCCCGGCTCCCGCCCCAATCCGCAGGGCCTGGCTCATGATATAGGCTTCCTGGTATATCCTTCCGCCGTTTTTCCGGTTAAAGGGCATTCGGTTAAACTGCGCCGCCATCTCCGTCACCAGCCCTTAGTTCAGCGCCACTTGAATCGCGCCTGCGTCAAAGTAGGCCTTCGCGCCATTCTGCATGGCATATTCTCCGGCGTTTTTAGCCGTCCAGACCCGGTTTCCGCCGGTGGCGGCATCCATAATCACGCCGTAGGCCCAGGTTCCCCAGTTGACGTTCGCGGCGGCGCTTTCCATGGCCGTGCTGTTTTGCATCGTCATCTGCCCGCTCACCTGCTCCGCAGGCTCGGCAAAGGAAATCGCCATCCGGGCGTAGCCCGTGCCGGTCAGTTCGGTGCCGCCGCTGGCCGGTTCTCCGTTGTACAGCGCCAGATAGCTCGTAAATCCGCTGATGCTGGTTCCCCGCAGCCAGTTCAGCACGCGCGTTTTGTAGGCGGTGTCCATGTTGCCCGCACTCAGGCTCAGCTGCACGTTGCCGCTCTGAATTCGGGGACTGGTTTCAGAGGTCAGTACGATGTTGTTGTTCAGCGCGGTATAGCACAGCATATTTCCGCCGGTCTGCGCATCGAAAACCGCCACATGGGTTACGGTGCCGCTGCTTCCGGGCGGGGTGGGAAATACCAGCGCCTCGCTGTTCGCGCAGCTGACCGTGTTGCCGCTGGTCGCCGGGGCCGATAGCTGCAGCTGCTGGCGCACGTAGCCCTCATAGCTCACCTCCGTGCCGCCGGTGCCGCTTTCGCCGGGACCGGAAAGGAACATTCCCACCCAAATGCTGGCCGGTGCAGCCGCCGCCGTTCCCCGCATGGCATTCAGCATTTTCGTTTCCATATAGTTCGTCATGGCAGACATGGGTCATACCCTCTCTTTCATCGTAATGGTCAAGCCCTGCACCGCAGCGCCCGTCTGATTGGTAATGGTAATCCGGGTGGGTGCACGAGCCGTTCCGGCATATTCCAGCTCTTTTTCACCCGTAAAGTTCTCCGTCACCTGCTTGCCGTAGGCAAAAGGCTCGCACACAAAAACCAGCTGAAATTTCCGTGCTTTGCCAACCACCCGTTCGATGGACGTGGAGTCATAAATGCGGCCCACATAGTACTTTCCCGGCTCGTCCCACAGACGGATCTCCGCTTTCCGGCTCAGCTCGTAGCTCAGCTCCCGGCATTGCTCCCGGCTCAGCAGCGCCCCGCAGGTGATCACCAGACGGCGTTCATCGTAATTTTCCGCACCATAGTCCCATGCGCCGTCCCTGCTGGGGATCTCCACCTTTCTTTCCCGCAGGTCAGGCGCCAGCACATCCTCCGCCTTTTCCACAATCAGGCCGTATTTCTCCCGCATGTCCACGCCGCCGAAGGAAAAGCTGTGTTTGAGCATCTTACATCACAATCCCCTTGTGCCGAAGCTCCCGCCTCAGCTTTTTCATCAGTTCTTCGCCGCTGTCTCGATTTCCGCCGTGAATGTTAATCACGACGTTCTGGTTATTATAGGTAGAAGTATTCATGGGCCAACGGGCCATATAGCCATAGTTGGCCATATCCTCCGCCCGGCTTGCCCTTGCCGCAGCCCGGCTCAATACCCGCTCGCCCTCGTGCAGCTGGGCCAAATAACCGTCATAGGGAACATAGTTTAAGCCCTGAGCGTTCGGTGTATAGACCGTTGTCCGGATTGCCGCTCTCGGCATACTTAACCCGATAGACGGAGCCTTGATCCCGGCCAGCACTGCGTTGATCTGTGCCACGGCGTCCTGCAGTCCCGGAATACTGCTGTTGATTCCGGCGATCAGTCCCTGCACGGTCTCTACGCCTGCCTGTGTGGCCGCCGTCTCCTGATTCATGGCCTCCACCGTGCTGTTCCACTTGTCCTGAATGGCCTGCGCCTTCGTCTCAAAGTCCGTCTGTGCCGCGGCCATGATCTCAGCCAGGTTGTCCTTACCTTCGCTGATTTTGCCGAAAGACTCGTTGATATTGGCCACTTCATCATCGCTGGCAGTAGCCAAACCGGCCAGAATGGCCGCGCTTTGGGCCGTGCCGTCGCTCAGCGCGGCGATCACCTCCGGCGATACGCCTCTTTCCTGCGCCGCCTTCATGTTTTCGCCGTATTGTTCCATGAACACCAGCTGGCTTTGCAGCGCTTCGACCGTGTCCTTTGCGCTCTGCGGTACGATCTCGGCGATCTGTTCAAAGCCATGCACAGTGCTTTCGATCTGCTGCAATGCCGCTTCTTTGGCCGCCTGCTGCACAGCGATCAAATTTTCCAGCTCCGCCGCCATATTCTGAAAAGTTTCTACCTGCGCGTTGACCGCCTCGCTGACATCGTTTCCGGATTTATCAGCGTTGGAACCCATGTCGCCAATGGTCTCGCTGAGCCCCTGATAGGCTTCCTTTGCCGCCTCCACCTTTTCTTCGCCATCCGCTACAGCCTGCGTCAGGTTGTCCACTTCGGTGTAAGCCTCTCGATTGGCTCCTTTCAGCGCATTGCATTCCTGCGTCAGCTGATCCACCTTTTGCGCCGCTTCCCCAAGCACCGGCACAGCGCGCGGATCCATTCCCGGAGTCCATGTCCCGTTCGCCTTTGCCTCCTGCATCGCCGCACTGAGTTCATTCTGCGCCTGTGCCAGTTCGTGCTCTTTTAGAATAATGTTGTCGTAAATAGGGCCGTGTTCCGCTCTGGCTTTGGCCAAGGCAGCCTGATTCTCAAAAAGCTCTTTTTCCGCGTCTACGATCGCTGTCAGATAATCGGAAAGCGCCTGCTGCTTTGCCTGCTGAATAGCCAATTTTTCCCACGCGTTCACATTTTCCAGAAGCGCCGCCGTTCCGCCCTCGATGGCTCCTGTTTCCATGTCGATCTTTCCGGCCAGATCGGGCACCACTTCCGTCAGGGCAGTCAGTACGGCTTTCCATTCGGTCGTGTTGTGTGCTGCGTCTCCCAGTTCGCTTTCCATGTCCTGTAGGCGCTGTATCAGGTTGCGTGCGCTTTCCGCGCTGGCTTCAATCTCCGTACTGTCCGCCGCGATCTGCTCCTTGGCATTGGTAAAGGCGGCTGGCAGTTTTCCTGCATCCGCAGTCAATTCCGCTACTGTGTTGTCGCTGGTCAGCGCCAAGGCGGCAATGGCCGTTCCAAAGGCCGCTACCGCTGCGATTGCCAGAACCCAGGGGTTCGCTGCAACGGTCGCGTTCAGCAGCGCCATGGCCGTTTGGGCCAGCTTGATTCCCGCAGCCGCTACCGCCAGCGTCCCCACAAACGCTCCAATGGCCCCTACGGCCGCTGTGATCAGCGGCACCAGTTCCTGATTGGCGTTCACATAATCGCTGGCCCAGTCCAGCAGATCTGTTCCTGCCTCTGCCGCCTTGGCCAGCGCCGGACGAAGCTGATTGCCGATAGCGATTTTCAGCCGCTCGCTGGCATTCTGCAAAAGCGTCATCTTGCTCTCCGTCGTGGCATACCGGGTCGCGGCCTCGTTGGTCAGCGCCGTGTTTTCCTGCCAGGCGGTATTGGCCGTCCGGATAGCGCTGCTCAGCAGATGGTTTTTCTGCTCGGCGCTGTTCAGGCTGGTCACCATGCGCACCAGGCGGCTATCGTTCAGGCCCAGCGCTACCAGTGTACTCATGGCGCTTTCTTCCGTGGTTCCCAGGCTTTGAATAAAGGTGGTCAGCGCCCCGGTAGCGTCCTTGCCCCACAAAGAAGCAAACTCCTGCGCGCTCATTCCCGCCGCGGCCGCCCATTCGTCCAGCCCGTTTCCGGTCTCCACCGCCAGCTGCATCTTCTGGATCAGGGTAGACATGCTGGTGCCGCCTGCTCCTGCCTCAATACCCACGCTGGTCACAGCGGCGCTCAGGGCCAGCATATCCGCTTCGCTCATGCCCGCATTAGTCCCCGCGGCGGCAATGCTCTGAGCCATGTCTGTGATCTTCTTTTCGTTGGTGGCAAAGTTGTTGCCCAGGTCTACGATGGTACTGCCCAAATTGCTGTACAGGCTGGCGTCCATACCCGTCACTGTAGCGAACTGAGCCAGCATCGTAGCCGCTTCTTCACTGGTCATGTTGGTAGCAGTGCCCAACTGCGCCATGACCTCCGTAAAACCGGCCAGATCCTCCTTGGCAATACCCAGCTGTCCGCCCACCTCGGCAATGCCCGCCAGCTCCGTAGTCGTCATGGGAATGGTCTTGCTCATGTCCAGAATGCTCTGGCCCATAGCGTCCAGCTCAGTGGCGCTCATATCGCTGGTTTTGGCCACGCCCGCCATGGCGCTTTCAAATTCAATGCTGCTGTCGGTGCAGGCTTTCAGCGCATCCTTGATCTTTCCGAGGGCTTCCATAACCCCGGCAGCGGCCAGCGCGGAAGCCAACGCATCCATGGCGTCGCTGGTCTTCTGGCCCATTTCTTCGGTCTTTTCGCCGGTGTCCTTCACAGTCTTGCCCATGCCGTCGATGCTGGTGGCGCATCCATCGGCGCTGTTCTTGGCCTCATCCAGATATTTGCCCGTTTGCTCCAGTTCCTGTTCCAGCTTATTGACGTTGGCCTCGGCCTTGTTGGCGGCCACCGAGTGCCGGTTCAGCGCATCCTCAGCCTTTCCCTGAGCGGCCTCATACCTCGTTACTTCTGCCTGTGCATCAGCAAGGGCTTTCTTGTATTCGTCCGTCCCCTTTGCGGCATCATCCGTCCCACTTTCCAGTGCAGCCAGTTTGCGCTTGGCTTCTTCCAGTTTGGTGCCGTACTGTTCTACCTGTGCCCGGCTGCGCTCGACGGCGTTTTTCTCCAGTTCCAGCTTTTTCTGAGCAGAGTCCAGCACGCCGCTCAGGGCTGTATATTTCTGCTGAAGCGCCTGAACAGTATTCTGCTGGCCACGGAAGGCCGAGTTTACCTTCTCCAGTTCGCTTTTAGTCAGGCTATACTCCTGATTGATGTTTTTCAATGCCGCCCGGTATTCGGCTTCTCCCTCCAGCACGATCCGGGTAGATGTGTTACGCGTGCCGCTCATCCGTTCACTCTCCTCTGCTCCGTGCAGCTTCCCGGGCTTCTCGCGCCTGCTGTTCCCGGGCCTTGGCGATTTGGATCACCTGCGAAAGCTCCATCTGCAGCGCTTCATCCGGCCGCAGCCCCAAGCTCAGCGTCATAGCGATATACCCGGCTTTCGTCATCCGATGGCCGTTTTTTTTTCAAGTTCGGCCAGCACTTCATCCACCTCACCGGTCTCTTCCTCCGCTTCCAGCCCCCGGTTGATCGCCTCGATGCACCTGCCTTTGAGCTTTACTTCCTGCAGGGGCGTCAGCAGTGCGTCCATCTGCTCCCGGCTGGGCAGTTCCCGTCGGTCGTGCCCCATGGCGCGGCGGCAAAGTTCCGCTTCCTCCATCAGCACTGTCAGCACATCCAGCAGCGCGTCGTGTCCTTCCCGTCCCGGCTGCAAAACAGCCGCAGCGCAGCCGTCCGGGTATTTTTCTCCCAGCGAAAAGTGCGCTCTGGCATTATACAAAAGCGGGAAATCATTGATTTTCATGTTTTCTCCTTTCATCCGCAAGCGCTTGCGGATCCAGACAGTTCGGCCCCGGATGAATTTTCCGGGGCCGAACTTGTTTTAGAAAATCACCGCGATCTTATGGTCGCCTTCGACGCTGGCAAGGGTATACTTGCCGCCGCTCAGGCTGCTGGTCACGTCCTGACCATTGTCGTACACCTTGGTCGGCGTGCCGGTGATAATCAGCTCAAAGGCGCTCTTGTCGGCTACATAGCCGCCCGTGTAGTCCACGCTCTTGTTCGGGCCGGTGCCCTGAGCCTGTACCTCGATGGCGTGCCATGCCGCCACATTGAGCAGCGTGTCCACATACGCCTTGGCTGCCGCCTCGGTAGTGAACTCCTTCATGCGCCGCCAGGGTCCATAGTTGGGCTGCAGCACCGTGCAGCTGATGGGCTGGGTGCCGAAGCTCACACTGGCGGTCTTGGTGTTGTTATCCTCATCAGGCACCTTGCTCTTTACCTTGCTCAGTACCCATGCGCGGAACTTGCGCACATTGTTGAGCAGGATCACCTGTACGCCGCCCACGCCCATGTAGGGCGCGTTGTCTTCGCTGCTCTGCTGCAGCTCGCCGTCCACATACTTAGCCCCGTACATGTAGGCCTGATCCGCCAGCGCAATGTTGTCCACCTCGGCGGTAAACGTGCCGGAGGCAAATTCGCTCATGCTTTCGGCGATCTGGTCATCCGCCCACAGTTCGCCCTCACTGTTGGTAATGCTCAGATTGCTGCTTACCGCCTTGCCCAGCTGCTTTCCCGCTTCGTAGGTAGGCTCTGCGTTCATGGGCTCCGTTTTCATTTTCGCCCCGCAGAAATACTTAAAACCGATTCTGGCCATTTTGTTTTCTCCTTTCTGCTACCAAAAAGCGAAGCTGTTTACAGCCCCGCTTTTTTCAGGTATTTGTCCACGATTTTGTCCGCCGCTTTTCCCAAATTTCCGTCCTCCTGTTCGATGGCCATCTGAATAAAGGGACGGGCCGGCTGATTCGTTTTCCCATACTCATTGATGAAGGCGATCTCACCGATACGGTTGCCATGAGCCGTGCCCTCAAAGGTAATACGCGCCTCCGCGCCGTTCCCGGTGGAAAAAGGCGTTTTGACGTGCATACCGGCTTTTACATCCCCAGCGTAGTACGGGCCCTGCAGCATACTTTCCGCCGTTTTCTGCTGAGCTTCATATAAAATGTCCTGCTGCTCGGCCACGATCTCCAGCGCCATTTCTTCCGTGTCTTCCCCCAACTGGCGCAGGTCGTCCATCAGGGCTTCAATGTCGCCAAATTCAATCCGTGCCATCGTCTTCCACCCCCAGCACCGTCTGTGTCTCAAACAGCAGCCGCCGCTTCGCCCCATCGGCCGTGACCGCGTCGCTGCTTACATCCGTCACGCTGGGCCATGGCCATCCGTGTTCTGCGCACAGCCGCTGGATCTGCCGCCTAAGCTTCGTGGTATCCTCGGTCATGGGCGTATGCAGGTATAGATTCACCAGCACCCTCTCATACTGGGCGTTGTCATCCGCGTATCCGTCCGGCACGAACATCGTTTCGAATACGATATACCGTTCCGCCGCGCCTGTATACACATGCTGTGCCACCGGCATTTCCAGCGGAGCCAGCAAATCACGGATCTCTTTTTCCAGCGTCATGCCTTCACCACCCGCCGCACATAGATTTCCAGCGTTTTGTGCCGTCCTTCCACATCGTTCAGATTTACGATCTCCCATTCCTGCCCGGCAGGGTCGTCTTTTCTTCGGCAGCGGCTCCGCACCGTGATTTTGGGCGTATACCGGGTGGTCAGGGTGGCTGTCTGTTCCAGATTCAGCCGCATATTTTCCATAGCCTCGCTGCCGTGGGCTGTCACCCATTTGCAGGCGACCGGCCCGGAGAATAAAGCTTTTTCCGTTTCCGTGGGGAAGCCGTTTGCGTTAATGCCGTGTTCTACGGAGTAGAACTCCACCGCCGTCCGCATTTCTCCGGTGCGCACGCTTTTCGCCATCAGAACCACCAGTCCTTATTCTGGTTCAGCAGGTTCTTTACCGCCATGCCCACCTCTACGCTGGTCACGCTGCCCACTACTACGGCCTCCCGGTTATCATACCAGTGACCGACCAGCAGCAGGATCGCCTGCTGTACCGTTGCGGGCAGCTCCAGTGTCCCAGCCTCGTAGGTAATGATAGGGGTTTCCACATTTTCCGGCAGGTCTGAAAAGCAGAGCAGGCTCCGTCCCGCGTCCAGCCGATAGGCGGACGCGGGAACGGTTTCCACGCTCTCGTCTTTTCGGGTGACGGTCACGCTGACGATGCGGCGGATCGGCGGCCGGGGAAGCGTCATCGTTTTCTCCAGCCGGTCGGGCAGCGCTTCCAGCGTTTGCGTTCCCAGCGACAACCCCGTATAATTTTCACAGTATTCCCGGGCGGCGCGTATCAGCTGCCGCAGATAGTCGTTCTCGCTGCTGTCGTCCGGAATGCCGCGCAGGTGTGTATCCCGCACCATTTTCAGATCAATGGGTTCATCCATAGGCGGTGCCGTCACCCGAAAGCGCATCATAGCGTCAAACCCTCTTTCTTTCAGGCTTGCGCCGCGGTTCTTCGGCCTTCTGGTCCGCTTTTTCGGCGGGCTGCTCCGTTTCTTCGGGCATTTGTTCCGCTTCTTCGGTGGATTGCTCCATTTCCGCGGGCATTTGCTCCGTTTCTTCAGCGGGCATTTGCTCCGCTTCTGCCGTCCGAGGCTGTTCCAGCAGCACAGCGTAACCGCCCTCCTCCAGCATTCGGGCCTCGCTTTCAGGCACGTCCACCACCTGACCGGGATAGATCGTCCCTTCAGGGCCGGAGGACCGGGTCTTGAATTTTACTTTCATAGGGGCCTCCTTACTGTGCCAGCACAGCGCCGTCCAACATATCGCCCAGCTGAGCGGGCAGAGCGCCGCCGTTGTACAGGATCGCCAGTACCGCCGGAACGTCCGCCACGGCGGTTTCCCGCTTCACCTTGACCCGCATATACCGTTTGCAGGGATTCACCACGTCCAACACCAGCAGCTTGCCGTTGCCGTCGCCATCGGAAGCGGCGGTGTGCTGCACCAGCGCTGCGCTTTCCACACCGTCGCTCAAATCGGCTGCGTCCCCCTGCACCACGCTCAGGGCAACCTTGGCCGTGGCTTTGATGCCGCCGCCCATCAGGCAGACGAACGCCGCGCTTCGATAGCCCTGCATGTCCACGATCGCCGCGTCAGCGATCTCAGTTGCGGCAGCCGCAGCGCCGGCTTTGACTACCAGCAGCTTGGCAGATTCCTTCATGCTTCCAATCATCGTCTTTTCCTCCTTTTTCCTCTACGGGAAGCCTAGCATCTTTGGAAGATCGGCGTGGGCTTCCCGTTTTCCTGTCAGGTTAGGCCAGCTTCACGCGGGCGAAGCATTCCTCCAGCACCGGCATACCGTCGGTGCTCATCCGGGCCAGATAGTCGATCTGATTGTTGCGGGCATACAGCTCCGCCAGCACGCGGATCTCCATCCCCTCGCTGTCGCAAATCCAGTAGTTGCTGAAATCGCCCAGCAGACCCACATACTTGCCGGTGGTGAAGGTATTGGGCGCGTATTCGCTCAGCACCACAGGGCGGCCCAGCAGCATGTCCGGCGCATCCTTCGTTACGGAGGGCTGGAGCAGGTACTGACCGTCGCTGTCCTTCAGCTTGGCGATCATTTTCATGGCGTCCCGATGGAACAGCCAGCGCAGCTTGTTCTGATACTGCTGCTTGATGGAATACTTAGCGTTCATCAGTCCGTCGAAGGTAACAGCGGTCGCCGTGTTGTCAGCGGCCACGTCTCTGGCAGTGGAAATGCCCGCGTCGTTGGCGGTGAATACGCCCAGAGGCTTGTCCACACCATCGCCGCTCATATAGGCTTCTTCCATCAGTTCGCCCAGATCATAGGCCATTTCGGCACGCACGATGCCGTCTACCTGAGGCGCGTTGGCAATCAGGGTACGGCTCAGCAGGATCTCGGCAGTCATGGGGTTAGGCTTGAACTCCCGCTTGCCGAAGGCCAGGGTATTGTCCGGCGTCGGTGCGCTTACTTCCGTGCCCCAGGCAGCGCTGTTCATCCGGGCGGTGCGCTTGGGGAAGCCAAGGCTCTGCGCGCCCTGCAGCGTGTAGCGCCTGCACAGGCTGCGGAACGGCAGCGCATTGTCCAGCTCGGCGATCAGATCGGCCACAAACCTTTCCGGGGCCACCAGATAGCCTGCCTGAGTGGGGTTGGCCATCTGCAGACTGTTGTAGACCTGCAGGGTCTCACCGCTGCCGGTGCGCAGGTGATTAACAAACGCTTCGTGCTGCCGTTCATCCCGGGGCGCTTCATTTTCATGGGGTTCTTCGCCCATCAGCCGGTCGCGGGCCTGACGTCTCCGAGCCGCGTCAATACTGGCCGTCAGTTCGTCGAAACGGTTCTCCAGATTGTGGTAGGTGTCCGCGTCGGTGCCCTCCATGGGGCGGTCATTGTACTGGTTCTGCAGTCTCTGCAGGGAGTCATAGACCCGGGCCCGCTCCTGCAGCATTTCATTCAGTTCCATCCGTTCATTCCTCCATTTTCATCTTTTTGTTCATCAGTTCCAGACGGCGTTTCCGTGCTTCCATCTGTGCGGAAATTCTGGCGGAATCCTCCGCCGGGGTTTTATCTGTCACGGGCTGAGGGGGTTCCTCCCCGTCGGCAGGCGGCTCTTCGCCGATTTCTTCCGGCTCATCGTCCCAGTCCTCCAAAAGATCGGCCGGCACATTGGAATACCGGGCAAAATAGGAACGGCCGACGCAGGCGGCGACCTTTTTCGCTTCTTCTATCGCCGTGCAGAAGCCCTGTTCCAGCGCTTCCGAGCCATTCATCCACGTCTCTGCTTCCATCATTTCTAGCAGTTCTTCTGGCTTTTTCCCCGTCTTTTCGGCGTAAATTCCAGCGATCTGTCCGTCGATGCGTTCCAGTTCGTCGGCCATTTTGCGCATTTTTGCCTTGTTCCCGGCTGTTATGGCGGACGCCTCATGGATCATCATACTGGCGTTCTCCGGCATGATGATTTCATCTCCCGCCATGCAGATCACGCTGGCAGCGCTGGCGGCCAGTCCGTCCACATGCACGATTTTCCGGGCGCTGTGCCGCTTCAGCTGATTGTAGATCGTAAACCCGGCAAACACATCTCCGCCCGGGCTGTTGACGTACAAATTCAGTTCTTCAATGTCTCCCAGCGCTTTCAGGTCGCGTTGAAAGTCAGCAGGCGTCACTTCATCGCCCCACCAGCTCGTGTCGCTGATCTCCCCATACAGGGTCAGTTCGCCCTTCTGAGGCGTCACATTCCGGAATTTCCAAAACTTTTTCACCTGATTCCCTCCTTCAGCTTTGCCTGCGCGCCTTTCGGCAGGTTTGCGGCCGCATTTGCCAGCGTGATCATGTTTCCGTTCACCAAAAGCAGATCGGCCCCCGGCTCGCTGCTGGGCTTCATGTCCTCCAGTTCCCGGATATCGTTGGTACTCATAACGCCGTTTTGCCGCATGGTATTATAGTACTGCGCCCGGGTCTGGGTATCGCCCCGCAGCAGGGCGTTGGTGTTGGTCTTGAAATAATAGATTTTTCTTTCCCGGGCCGTCAGCAGATCCCGGTACATGCTCTGCTCCAGCCGCACGCTCAGCGGATTGATGCAATCCCGCACATATTCCGCGCTCTGCTGCTCAATGTTGGAAAAGGTTGCGTGTTCCAGGTCCATCACCAGATGGGGCGGCACGCCGAAAATGCGGGCGATCTCCGTTACCTGCATTTTCCGGCTTTCCAGCACCTGCGCTTTTTCCATGTCCCGGCTGAACATGTTGGCCTTGGCCCCTTCTTCCAAAAAGAGCCACTTGCCGCTGTTGACTGCCCCTGCGTAATTCTGGTTGAAGTCTTCCTTGAACCGGGCGAAGGCTTTGTCACTCATGGCTCCCGGGTGTTCAATAAAACCGCCCGGGCTGGTGCCGTTGACGCTGGAGGACGCATATTGAGCCAGGCTGTTGGTCAGTCCCAGCACCTCCGCCGCGATTGCCAACGGCTCCAAAGCCGTCTGCCGGTCGTTCAGCAGAAATCCCGGTGTATACAAAAAATCGCCCTCATAGAGCGTTTCATTGAACTGGTCGTCGCTGACCACAATGTATCTTTCGCCGGTCACATTGTTGATGTACGGTCCTGCCACATTGGCCGTAGGTACATTCCATAATTCCCGGATAAACCCGTTCCGATCGCGGCGGATCACCGCGAAAGCCGCCCGGCACAAAAGCAGATTGGCCACATACATCTGCTTAAACTCATATGCCGTAGTCTGAGGGTTTGGCAGGATGTATACCAGCGGATACACCGGGTGATTTTCCGCCCGTTCCCGGCCGCCTTCGCCCACCCGTTTCATCAGGTGGATGGGCAGCGTGCCCATGGTTTTGGTGATGATGTCCACACAGCGGAATACTGCCGCCACCTGCAGGGCTTTTTCCGGCCCCAGAACGTAGCCTTTTCCAGCCAGCCACACAGAAAAGCGGGAGTCCTCCGCCGTTGCCGTCGCTGCGTTTCGGTATCGTCTCCTGATCTTATCCAAAAATCCCATCAAACCACCCTCATTCCCCGGCTCTCATAAATACTGCGGCTGGGTTCCAGCCGGATTGCTCCCGCCATGGCATTGATCAGCGCCACCGTCGGGTCGATTTTCTCAATGGATTTGTTTTTCATGGGCTTTGCGTTGGCGTTCCCATCCGTCGCAATGCGCGTATTGCCAAAGGCCCAGCGCCCAAGCGGATTTTTGGCGTGCTGGATCTCATGGGCCAGAAACATCCGTTCCAGTTCCTTCATGCTCGTACACATTCCGGCGATGGTCTGCGGCACCTCCACGACCTTTTCCTGCATCCATTCCGGCCATAATTGCTGCTGGTATTGCAGCATCCACGGGTCGGTCATAATGTGCTGCACGTCAAAAATGCGGCAGATGCGCTCCAAATTGGCCGCCAGCACCCGATAATCCACCACGTCCCCCGGCGTTGCCTGCAAAAAGCCGTCCCGGCACCATTTTTCATAGGGTACATGGTCGTTTTGGCTTCGCTCCCGGATGCCGTCCTGCGGGCACCACGCATAATTGAGAAATCGCCATTTGTCACAGCCATCATCCGGAGGAAAAAGCGCTACCGCCGCCGTAATATCCTGCGTGCTGGACAGGTCCAGCCCTAGATAGCAGCGTTTTCCGATCAGATCATTCTCGCAGAACCCCGCCGCTGTCTCATCCCACAGGGGCAGCGGCAGCCAGCCCACCTGTTTTGTGCTGATCCACTGGTTCAGCCTCAGCCATCGAAAAAGCCGCTCTTCCGCTTCGCTGTTTCGTGCGGAAAGGGCGGCTTGCCGTACTTTCTCAATGTCGATGGTGTGCCCCAGGCTGGGATTGACCCGATACCACAGTTCTTCGTCGTAAATATCGCCCTCATAGTCAGGCTCAATGCCGTAAATTTTGCAGTACCAGGTCGGCTCGATCCGCTCCCCTGCAATGATCTGCCTGGCTTTTTCATGGATTTCCCAGCCAATGGAGTGACGATCCGGGTCGTCGCCCGCCGTCGTAATCACATACCACATGGGCTGTTCTCGGCTGTCGCCCGCGTAGCTTGTCATAACGTCCCACAATTCCCGGTTCGGCTGGGTGTGCAGTTCGTCAAAAATACAGGCGCTCAGGTTCAAGCCGTGTTTCGAAAAGGCTTCCGCGCTCAGGGCTTTATAGAAGCTGTGACTGACGGTATCATAGATTTCTTTCTGGCTAATTTTCAGCTTGCAGCGTTTTTTCAGCGCCGGGCACTGATCGATCATGCCCACTGCTGTATCAAAGCACTGACCCGCATTGGCCCGATCAGCGGCGCAGCCGTAAATTTCTCCGTACTGCTCCCCGTCCGCAAACAAATGGTACAGTGCCAGCGCCGCGCCAAGCTCCGTCTTGCCGTTTTTCTTCGGGATTTCCAGATAGCAGGTCTGGTATTTCCGAATACCGCGTTCCGTCATGGTTCCGTAAACGTCGCTCAGTACCTGATGCTGCCACGGCAGCAGCTTGAAAGGCTTTCCTGTCCATGGACTTCGCACATGTTTCAGGCATTCTACAAAGCCGATCACCCGCATTGCGGCTTCATTGTTCATAATGCCCTGACCGCTTCCACCCATTGGCACGCCATCCGGTCCCAGGATCATGGGTCCCTGTTTTTCATACACTTTTCTCTCCCCGCTTTATGCCCTGCGATAATTCAAAATGTTCATCATAGGATCTTCCTCCGGGTCTTCTTCCGGCGCTTTTTTCGGCACTGCCCGCAGTTTGCCCATCACTGTCATCACGTTTTCCTTTTCAATCTGCAGCAACATGGCACGTTTCTTGTCCAGCCCTGCGGCAATTTTCTGCTTCGTCGCCATCAATTGCCCAGCATGCTGCAAATAATCAGTAAATTCCAGATCTTCCCGCCTGTCTTCCAGCTCGTCCATCAATTCTTCCGTTCGTTGCAAATCGCGTTCCAGCGTTTCACACTCCGCCGTCATCACACAATAGCGGTTAATCACCGGTTCATAGAATGCGTCGTCCATGCCGATGCTGTCCAGCAGCCCCGTCACCCGCTTGAACAGGTCTTTAGCGACCTTGCTCTTTTTAACAGCAGCCGACATTTCTATTTTTTCATCGGAAGAAAGCTGTTTTTCCGCATTTTCCCGTGTCTCTCGCTGTGCTTTCGTCAAATGTCCTTCCACTTGAGCCAGGGCTTTCGGCGGTCTCGCCATGCGGCCAGCCTCCTTTCATAAAAACATAGCCATTTCAGGACTTTTTTTCGCGTTTGGGTAGGGGCGCGGTTCCAAGTCGCTTCCTAGCAGGGATTTACCTCCCCCCTTGGGTAAAAGCGTGCGCTGCGTCGTTGATCGAACATTCGCAGTTCTGCAAGGCTTGCAGGCTGCATCACGCCTTATCATCGGACGGCGAAGCTGCCGGGACGCCGTACCTCCACGTTCCGCGAATGATTCTTCGTCCCTTGGCCGTGTTGCAGGCCAGACATGCGGGCTGCAGATTATCAAGATCGAATCGGCCCGGATCGTCTAGACCATTCAGCGGAACGATGTGATCAATGCACTCCGCCAGCCCTTTGCACCTCGGGGAAATGTGCAGCGTGCAGAACTGATGCTCCGGCTGGGCCAGATACCACGCCCGGAAGCGCGCCCAACGCCGGTCATACCCGCGCGCCGCCGCATTCCTCCGCCCGTCGAACCGCTGCGGCTGATGCGCTTCACAGTACTTTTCCCGGCACAGGTTCCGGCAGCCGGGAGCGGCGCACAGGTGCAGTGCTTTGGTTGCCATCTTTGCTTCGCCTCGCTTTGCGGCCTGTCTCTCGCCTTCGGCGAGCCGCAGGCTTCGTCCTGCGGCAGCCCTGTGGACTGCCCTCCGTTCACGTTTCTGCCCACGTAAAAGGGAGCGCCCAGCGGGCACTCCCTCGTTGTATTTCTCAACACTGCCATTATAACACAGGTGTATGTATCATTTTATAACACGCTGAAAATTTTTTCTCAGGCATGAAAAAGCTTTTGGCTCAAGGCTTCCTGCAAAACCTGAGAGAAGTTGATTCCCTGTTTCATCGCCGCCTCGTTCATCCAGGCGGGGATAGTCAGTGTCTTTTTTACGCTCTTTTCAAAATGCTGCTTGGCATAGGTCGGCACATCCGCCGTTACCATATTCCAGAATGCTTTAGACGAATCTGCCTCCACCTCGGCGCAGGCTTTTTCCAAAAGCTCCTGAGTCATTTCCGACGGCTGGGGCAGCGGCTTTTTCTCCTCCTGTGCGGCATATACCAAACCCGCCATGCAATCCACCGCCATTTCCAACGCATCCTGCAGTGTATCTCCGCAAGTTGCGCTGTTTAAGTCAGGAAAGAGAACGGAATACCCGTTTTCTTCCTTTACAAATACAGCCGGATACGCGGTCAACATGTCCTAGTTCCCTCCTACTTTGACTTTCACAATTCAATTCTATCTTTTGTATTTTAGATCGTTCTGGAAGGGTACGGGGCTTATTTCAGCCCCGCCTGCTTCCTGATCGAGTTCTCAACCGCCTTCGTCAATTCCTTCGAATGAAACGGGATCGTCACCTTCCCGGGTTTCGTTGGGTGACTGTAATGACGGTGGCTTCCAACCTGGCTCTTGAAAATCCATCCGCCTGCCAGTATCTCCCGTTCCATCTCGACCGGTTTCTTAGGCACATCATTCCCCCCTTTCCCCTTTATTATACTCGATAGTACGTATCTAGTCAACACGTATCATAAAAGCACGTGTGTTTTTTCATGTGCTTTTCTTATGCTCAAGTCCTGTGCTTAGTTTCACGTTTTTTACTCAGATTGCGTTTTCCCCCTTCTGTTCCCTCTCATACACCTCCCGGAAGTGCTCCAATGCGCTTCCCTGCACCCGCCAGACCTGCATCCGCTCCATGTTCAGCCGCACGCAGATGTCCTCGACGCTGGCCCCGTGCAGATAGCGCAGCTCCAGAAGCCGCCGCTCCCGGGGATCCTCCATCATGCCCAGCAGCGCCACCCGCACGGCCAGTGCCTCCGCCCAATCGGCAATAATCTTTTCCAGCCGCTCCTCCGCCTCCACAATGCGGATAGCGTTTCCCGCCATGGTGTCATGCCGGCCGGTGCCGGACAGCCGGGTGGCGCTCAAACGGCTGGTGGCCCGGGTGGCCTGCTCCCGCAGCTGGCAAAGCAGTTCCTTTGTTTCCCGAATCTCCTTTTTCAGCCCGGTAGCCCGGCCCAGATACACGGCCATGGGATGCCTGGGCTTGTGCCTGCGGCAGTATTCCCCCGTGCACAGCGCCGTACAGCCGGGAGCCGCGCACACATGCTGCTCGTTCCGTTCCGTTTCGTGATTCTGTTGCATCCTTCTGCCCCCTGTGCTATGATCTTCTTGTGCCACCTTTGGAGCCCATCGATGCCAGCCGCGCCGGAGGGCTCTATTTTCGTTTTTAGCAACTATATTTAGTTGCTTTTCTCTGCCCACTATGATATACTCGTCTTGGGAGGGATAATAAATGGGCCAAAAAGAAAAGCTGATTCGAAAACTGAAATCCGTTCCCCGTGACATGACCTTTGACGAAGCGGAAACCCTGCTTCGCTACCTGACATACTTGCGTTCCAATAAGGGGAAAACCAGTGGTTCCCGGGTCATATTTACAAGCGACAGCCATCCGCCCATCTTGCTGCATAAACCCCACCCCCGAAAAGAATTATTGGAATATCAAGTCAAACAGCTGATCGAAATTCTGGAACAGGAGGGATTGATTTGAGTAACACCATGGAATATAAAGGCTATCTGGGCAGCGTGGAATTTTCGGAGACGGACGGCGTTTTCTTCGGCAAGGTGCTGGGCATCCGTTCGCTCCTTTCTTACGAGGGCACTACCGCCAAGGAACTGGTGGAAGATTTTCACGGTGCGGTAGACGACTATCTGGAGCTTTGTGCCGCACAGGGCATTCAGCCGGAAAAAGCCTATAAGGGCAGTTTCAACGTCCGCGTCTCGCCGGAGCTTCACCGGCAGGCTGCTATCTATGCTCAAACGCATCATCTCACCCTCAACGGTGTGGTAGAAAAAGCCCTGCAGACCTTTGTCCCCCGCCCATAATTTTTTTCTTTCCCTCCGGCTTGCTCGTGCTGCCGGAGGGTTATTTTTTTTGTTCTGCCAACGCCTTCAACTTTGTTTCTTTCACTTCTTCCCTACCCTTTTCAGGTGCCGCCATGCTCTCCAATGTGCGAAAGCGATGATACTTGCTGCACAGGCACCTGCGATATCGCCACACTCTTTCCTCTTCCGAAACCGTTCGATAGACGGCCGTTTTTCCTCCGCAATACGGGCAAATCATTGCTTCTTCCTCCTTTTGCGGCCCACCCCAGCCCTTCGGGCTGTCGTGGGCTTCGGGGCTGCGGTACTGCTTCGCAGTGTCCTCACCCCTCGGTGCTTCGCACCCTTTTTTTCGGCCTACGCCCTCACCTTCGGTGGCGCGTAGGCTTCGCCGCTGCGCTGCCCCGTTGGGGCGTGCTCACGGCTCGGTGCTTTGCACCCTTCTTTTCGGCCTTCCCCCTCACCTTCGGTGGTGCGTAGGCTTCGCCGCCGCGCTGCCCCGTTTAACTTCCGAAAGCGCTTGCGTTTTTCGTTCTCAGTTTTCAGCGGAGCCGTTCCGGCGGTTCTCTGCCTTCGGCGTATAAAACCGCATCCTTGCCGGGTCGAAGACCGCAGCCACGGTGCGCACCCTGCCCATGCGCTGCTTGGCCACTTCCAGCAGAAGGAAACGCTGCTCCCGCGCCTCCGCCTGCTCGTACCACCCTGCATAGGGGCCGGGAATATTCTCATCGTTCGGCCCCTGGGGCTTGTAAAGCAGGATCACGTTGTCACTGTCGTTCTCGATGCTGCCGGACTCCTTCAGGTCGTTCAGCGTGGGCCGCTGCCCTGCCGGAAGACGTTTGAACTGGCTCAGCATGATGATGGGGATGTTCAATTCCCGGCTCAGCGCTTTCAGCTGCCGGGTAATGGCGCTGATGCGCAGGTGCTCGTTGTCGATGCGCCGGGCCGTGTCCATGATCTGGATGTAGTCCACGATCAGCAGATCCAGCTTTTCCATGCGCATGGCTTCCCGCCGGGCCTGCTCCACCGTGCTGATCCGGGTGGTGACGCAGAAGGGCAGCCGGGCCGCGTTCATGGCGTCGCCGATAGCCGTCCACTGCTCCGCCGTCAGCCCTTTGGCACTGACGATCCGCTCCATGGGGATGCCCGTCAGGCTGGACAGGGCACGCATACCATACTGTTCTTCCGACATTTCCAGACTGATCAGCGCCACCCGGAAGCCCCGCTGCGCCGCTGTCCGGCCGATGTGCCATGCCATGGCGCTCTTGCCCTGGCCGGGGCCCGCCGCGATGGTGGTCACTTCGCCTTTGCGCAGGCCGAATACTGCATCCAGATCAGCCAGTCCTGTGGAGATAGTCTGGATTTTCCCGTTGGCCACGCCGTCCAGATGGTCAAAGGTGCGGCTCATGATCTCCTGAAAATCCATCCAACTGGCCGGGCCGACTGACAGGCCCCGCAGACTGCTCAGCAGTTCGTCTGCCACCTGATCGGCATTCTGCTGGCCGATGTTTCCCGCAGCGGTCTGCAGCATCTGCCGCAGTTCCCTCCGCCGGGCGCATTCCCGCACGATGCCGATGTAGCTGCGGCTGTTGGCCAGCGTGGGCACGCAGCGGAAGCAATCCAGCAGATAGGCCGCGCCGCCGCTGGCTTCCAGCTCCTGCCGTTCCGCCAGCCGGTTCCCCAGCGTCATCAGGTCAATGGCCTGTCCTTCCCGGCGCAGCTCCTGCGCGGCCCGAAAAATGGAGCGGTGCTCCGGGCGGTAAAAGTCGCGCTCGGTCAGATCGTTCAGGGCGTCCTCGCCGCCCTGCAGGATCGCCCCCAGCACGGACTTTTCCGCATCCACGTTCACGTAGGTGATAGCGTTTTTTTCTGCGAGCTGTGTCATTGCGCCCTCACCACCCGTTCCGTCCACACTTCCTGCCCATCCACCACACAGCATTCCCGAATGGTGCGGGTGGCGGCGGGCTTCCCGGCAGCAGACTGACGCGGGCCATCCTCCAGAATGCGCCGCAGATAGGCCCAGCTGACGCCGCCCCGGTTGTCATGTTCCGCCGCCGTGTCGATGGCCGCCAGCACCTTTTCCGTCCCGTACTGCGCCATCAGCGCCTCCGCCGCCTGCTCGTTTCTGGCGGTGGGCTTCATGCCAACGTCCTCCAGCGCAGCCAGCAGCGTTTGCATATTCCGGGTGTACTCCGCGCCCAGCCGGTCTGCCTCTTCTTCGCTCAAAAGTGGAGCGGTTATGCCGCTGTCCTCAGCCCTCGGCGCTTCGCGCCCTTTGTTGCGGCCTGCCCCCTCGCCTTGCGGCGGGTCGCAGGCTTCGGGCTTGCGGTAGCGCTTTGCGCTGTCCTCAGCCCTCGGCGCTTCGCGCCCTTTGTTGCGGCCTGCCCCCTCGCCTTGCGGCGGGTCGCAGGCTTCGGGCTTGCGGTAGCGCTTTGCGCTGTCCTCAGCCCTCGGCGCTTCGCGCCCTTTG
>ERZ772883.1003-NODE-1003-length-24388-cov-54.908766_pt1 | contig 24388 bp, 48 predicted proteins | sample MGYA00580575_ERZ772883 | MGnify/ENA primary metagenome ERZ772883 (study PRJEB29015, sample SAMEA2737666) | human gut metagenome | biome: human gut; feature: human-associated habitat; material: faeces | place: China | collected 2012 ...
ACGCAACCTATACAACAGATCCTTTTGAAATAATACCACATAAAAACGGAATTGATTTTGATGTGGAAAAGGCAAAAGAAGCATTAAAAGAACAAAAAGACGAATACATTATAGATCTTATTATTACAGAACCAAAAGTACATACAAATGAAATTGGAGAAGAAGCATTTCCAGATTTATTAAGCTCATTCTCAACAAAATATGATGAAAGTAATGTACCAAGATCAAAAAATTTAAAAATTGCATTATCAAAATTAAATGGTGTAGTTATAATGCCAGGCGAAGTATTTTCGTATAATAAAACACTTGGCAAAAGAACAGTAGAAGATGGATACCAATATGCAAACGGTTTTGCAGGAGGTAAAGTTGTACCAATGCTTGCAGGAGGAATATGCCAAATTTCATCAACTTTATATGATGCAGCATTATATGCAAATATGAAAATTATTGAAAGACATAACCATATGTTCCAAGCTGGATATGTAGAACCAGGAAAGGACGCTACAGTTGTTTATGGCTCACTTGATTTTCAATTTGAAAACACAAGAAAATATCCAATAATGCTAAAAACAAAATCAGGTGGTGGATTAGCAGAAATCAAAATTTTTGGAATAAAAGAAGAAGTTGAGTATGATATAGAAATTATAACAGAAGTACAGAGTTATACATCATATAATGTGGTTTATGAAAATGACACAAATCTAGCTCCTGGTGCTGAAAGTGTAGCACAATGGGGATTAAAAGGATGTAGAAGTAAAACATATAGAATAATTAGTTTAAATGGACAAGAAATTTCGAAGGAATTATTATCAACAGATTCATATAGTCCATTAAATAAAATAGTAAAAAGAGGAGTAAGTAAAACTCCTGCAAAAACAGAAAAACCAGCATCTACAACGCCTGAAAAACCAACAACACCAACTAAACCGGAAACTCAAACAACACCTGAAAAACCAAGTGCAAATAATACAAACAATACAGTAAGTAACAACACAACAGGCAATACCACAGGAAATACAACAAACAATACCTCAAATAACACAAATGGAACATAAAGCAAAAAAGAAAGGACAATTAAAATGGAAGCAATTACATATGAACTTAAACATGTTTGCAAACAAACAGGAGCAAGACGAGGAGTAGTACATACTCCTCATGGTGATATTCAAACACCAGTATTTATGCCAGTTGGAACACAAGCAACTGTGAAATCTATGACACCAGAAGAATTAAAAGAAGAAGTAAAAGCAGAAATTATACTTTCAAATACATACCATTTATACCTAAGACCAGGACATGAATTAGTTAAAGAAGCTGGTGGTCTTCATAAATTTATGAATTGGGACAGGCCGATTTTAACAGATTGTGGAGGGTTTCAAGTATTTAGTTTAAGCGATTTAAGAACAATTTCTGAAGATGGAGTTGAATTTAAATCACACTTAGATGGAAGCAAACACTTCTTTTCGCCAGAAAAGGTAATGGAAATAGAGGAAGCTTTAGGTGCGGATATAATAATGTCATTTGATGAATGTGTTGAACCTAATGCAACATATGAATATACAAAACAATCAATGGAAAGAACAACAAGATGGGCTGAAAGATGCAAAAAAGCACACACAACTACAGATAAACAAGGATTGTTTGGAATAATTCAAGGAGGTTTTTTTGAGGATTTAAGAAAAATCTCAGCAAAAGATTTAATAAACTTAGACTTTCCAGGATATGCCATTGGAGGAATAAGTGTAGGAGAATCAAAGGAAGATTTCTTAAGAATTTTAAGATATACAGCACCACTTATGCCAGAAAATAAACCAAGATATCTAATGGGTGTTGGAACTCCGGATTATTTAATAGAAGCAGCAATTTCAGGAATAGATATGTGCGACTGCGTTTTACCAACAAGAATAGCAAGAAATGGAACAGCACTAACATCACATGGAAAAGTTGTTATAAGAAATGCAACATATGAAAGAGATTGGGGAAAGCTAGATGATGAATGTGATTGTTATACTTGCAAAAACTATACAAGAGCTTATATAAGGCATCTTATAAAGACAAACGAAATTCTTGGAGTTAGGCTACTATCAATTCATAATTTGAGATTTTTAGTAAGATTAATGGAACAGGTGAGACAAGCTATTGAAGAAGATAGATTACTAGATTTTAAAAATGAGTTTTATAAAAAATATGGATATACAACAAAAGATTAAATGTTTTGAAAGGAATGAAAGATTATGGATTTATTAAATGAAAAAAGGGAACAACCTGAAGAAAAATCAAAAGGAAAGAAAATTGTGCTTATATTACTAATATTGTCAATTATAGGTGCTATAGGAATAGGAATTTTGATTTCTTTTCTAAAAGCAAACAAGGTAATTCCTAATACTTTATATATTAATGGCGAAAAAAAGGAAATTTCAAATACATTATTCGTTTCTGATAAGAATGGAAACAAATACATGAACTTGAAAGAGTTAGCAGAACTGTTGGGGTATAAATTCGATAACAGTGAATATCAAAAATATGATCTAGACACAACAAAATGTTATATTGCAAATGGAAAATTAATATCAGGTTTTGAAATGGATTCAAACAAAATATATAAATATGAAGAAGGTACGAATTTAGATTACCAACACTATACTTTAAATCATAATATATTAGCTTATAACAACAATCTATACATTTCAACAGATGATTTACCAAAAGCATTGAACATAAAATATTCGGTTAACGAAAAAAATGAAATTAATTTATATACAACAGATTATTTAGCAAAATCTTATGATAAAAAATTACGAGAATTAGGATATACAATATCACAAGATGATAATAATAAAAAGGCAATAGCTTATGATTTTATTATAGCTAGTAAAAATGGAATATGGAGCGTATTTGATACAAATTATCAAGAAATAATAGGTGGAGCAAAATATACAAGTATATATTTTGATGAATGTAATTTTAACTATATAGTGTCAAATACAAATGGACAATATGGTATAATTAGTACAACAGGACGTGCAGTACAGTCATTAAAATATGATGGGTTAGAAATTATCAATTATGAACGTATGTTATATAAAGTGAAAAATAAAAATAAATATGGTGTAATGAAAAAGGATGGTACAATAATCGGAGAGATTATTTATGATGACATTGGATATAAAGCAAATTCACAAAATAAGATTCTATATACGTTAATAGTTCCTAAAATGGACAACTTAGCAAATGACTCAATAGTTATAAAAAATAATGGAAAATATGGATTAATGGACATCGATACAGGAGATGAGTTATTACCTTGTGATCATTTAGATGAGTTATATTCAGTAAGTGAGCTAGGAAAAATATATTATAGGGTAGAGGTTGAAAAACAAACATTAGAATTAAAAGAATATTTAAGATTAAGAGCAACACAAGTGGTAAACCTTTAAAAAAGTAAGGAACTTCAATTTAGAAGTTCCTTTTTACTACATTTTTTGTTCACCAGGTAAGAAATAATCAACTACACCGTAAATTAAAGCACCAATTATTGCAGACATCCAAGAAATTGCATAACCTGCAACAAAATATTGTGTAGCATATAGTATAATAACTGATAGAACAAACCCTACAAACCCTTTACCAAAAGGACTTGCTTGAATACCTGTAAATTTAGAAATAAGGTAATCCATAATAGTAAGCACAACAGCAGCTGCGGCTAAAGCCCAAAAATTATTAATCTCAAAACCAGGTGTAAAGAAAGCTGTAATAGCAAGAACTATAGCAGCAGTTATTAGTCTACCAACTATTAACCAAGCTGTATTAGTACCATTTGAAGTTTGTACATTTTGATTGTTATTTCCCATTTGCTTAAAACCTCCTAACTTTAAATATATATATTTAATTTTGCTTTGATTTTTAGGTTTCGTATATATTATTTTCAATAAATAAATTTTTATTCAAAAAAATCTTGTATAAATTCAAAAAAAATGTGAAAAATTTAACTATAAAAAAGGAGACAAAAATGTTAAACACTTTTGTAAGAGTAAGCATTATTTACATACTAGTTTTAGTAGTAATGCGTATAATGGGAAAACGTGAAATTAGCCAAATGCAGCCATTTGAACTAGTTATTGCTATAATGATAGCAGACTTAGCTTCTGTTCCAATGTCTGATACAGGCATTCCAATATTTAATGGTATAATACCAATCTTAGCATTGTTATTATTCCAGTTAATAATCTCAATTATTAACCTAAGAAGTATAAAGTTAAGACAAATAATTTGTGGAAAACCACAAATTCTAATATATAGAGGAAAAATTGATGAAAAAGCACTTAAAAAAGAAAAGATAACAATAAATGAACTTCAAGAAAGACTTAGACAAAATAATATTTTCACACTAGGAGATGTAGAATATGCAATACTTGAAACAAGTGGCGAAATAAGCGTAATACAAAAGCCAGAAAAACGAAATACAATACCAGAAGATTTTAATATAACACCAGAATATGAGGGAATTCCATATGATTTAATAATAGATGGAAGAATAATGTATGATAATCTAAAGAAAATTGGGAAAGATGAAATATGGCTAAAAAAACAAGTAGATAAATTTAAAATAAAGCCAGAAAATGCATTAATAGTAACATTTGATGGAAAAGAACAAATCTTTTGCCAAGAGAAAGAAAGGAAATAAAAATGAGAGATGCCATAATAATTATTTCAATTATATTAATTATTATAGTTGGAGATTTAATGATGCAAAACTACTTAAGCAAAACAACAGAAGAACTACTAGCAGATTTAAATGAATTGAAAGATAAAGCTATAAAAGTAAAAGAAGATAATGAAAGAGATGAAATTATAACTCTTGCAAATAATGTTGATGAAAAATGGCAAGAAATTAGCAATACTTGGTCCATTATAATAGTTCATCAAGAAATAGATAACCTAGAGCAAGCCTTTACAAGAGCAAAAGCAAGCATAGAAAATGGTGAATTAGATGATGCAATTCCGGAAATTGAAGAAGCAATTTTCTTTACCAACCATGTTTGTGATAGAGAAAGGTTGAGCCTAAAAAATATATTTTAATAAATTTGCAAAAACATTTCATTTTTTGAGCTTTTTATGATAAAATAGTATAGAAGTAAAATTGAAAGGACGAAAATATGGAAGAAATAGATTTAGAAAATTTACCAAAACATATAGCAATAATTATGGACGGAAATAGACGTTGGGCTAAAGCAAGAGGCTTAACCACAAAAGACGGACACAAAGCGGGTTCAAAGAATCTAGATAACATAGCAACATTTTGTAATGAAATAGGAATAAAATATTTAACAGTATATGCGTTTTCAACAGAAAACTGGAAACGTACACAAGAAGAAGTTTCTGCTTTAATGTTTATATTAAAAGCAAACTTAGATTCTATGCTTAGAAAACTAGACCTAAAAAATATAAAAATTAGAGTGATTGGTGAAAAGGAAAATATACCACCAGATATTCAAAAAAAGATTGATAAATTAGTTGAAAAAACCAAGAATAATACAGGTTTAGTTTTAAATATAGCATTTAACTATGGTGGTAGAGCAGAACTTGTACATAGTACAAAAGTTATTGCAGAAAAAGTAAAATCAGGAGAAATTGATATTGAAGATATTAATGAAAAACTAATATCAGATAGCATCTACACAGCAGGCCAACCAGATCCGGATTTAATGATAAGAACAAGTCATGAATTAAGAACAAGTAACTTTTTACCATGGCAACTTACATATTCGGAATTCTATTTCCCAGATAAACATTGGCCAGAGTTTGATCGAGAAGATTTAATAGAGGCAATTAAGATATATCAAAAAAGAAATAGAAGATTTGGGGGACGCCCAGACGAGGTGAAAAAATAATGAAAACAAAAATAAAAAGGTTTATATCTGGCATGATATTATTTTTAGCAGTAGCAGTTATCCTTATTTTTGGAAACAGCACAGCTGTAAATTTAACCATATCAGCAGTTGCAATAATAGCAATAAATGAGTATTTTAATTGTCTTTCAAAAAAGTATAATGTTGAGAGATGGATAGGCAACATTTTGGCAATATTACTTGCATTTATAAATGTTCTCCCAAAGGAAATTCTAATACTTATGTTTCCAATTGGTATAGCTTTATTATTCTTTAAAGTTATAATAACAGAAATGAAAACAAACTTTGTAGATATTGCAATAACAGGCTTTGGAATAATATATATAATTGGATTTATAGTGTTTATACCACTAATATATATGTCAGAACACGGTAAGCTTTTAATTTGGTACTTGGCAATATCCGCTTGGGGAACAGATACTTTTGCATATCTAGTAGGAATAAAATTTGGAAAACACAAATTAACACCAATTAGTCCTAAAAAATCAATAGAAGGAAGTATAGGAGGAATTGTTGGAAGTACATTAATTGCAATTATATATACATACTTTATAAACAAAATTTGTAATGCTGGAATTTCTTATTTTACAATAACAGGAATTGCAGTAGTATTAAGTGTTCTTTCACAAATAGGTGATTTAGCAGCTTCTAGCATAAAAAGATATGTAGATATAAAAGACTTTGGAAAAATAATTCCAGGACATGGAGGAATGTTAGATAGAATAGATAGTATTCTATTTATTGCTCCATTTGCATACTTTTTACTAACAATGATATAGAAAAGAGGAGAAACTTTGATAGTAGGAATTATTAAAATAGCATTTTTGCTAGGATTTTTGATTTTCATACATGAGTTAGGACATTTTCTGGTTGCAAAGCTATTCAAGGTAAAAATTAAGCAATTTGCAATAGGCTTTGGTCCAACAATCTGGAAAAAACAAGGTAAAGAAACCTCATATGAGCTAAAACTAATTCCAATGGGTGGCTTTGTAAACATGCTTGGAGAAGAAGAACCAGTTGAAGATGAAAGAGCATATAACAAAAAGAGCATTACACAAAAAATTGCAATACTACTTGCAGGAGGAACTGTAAATATAATTTTTGGACTGCTAGTTTGCATTATTATTGCATCAAGTATATTAGGTTTAAAAAATGGTATAAGATTTACAGGAGAGTTCTTAGGAGCAACATTTCAAGGGATAGGTGAACTATTTACAGGAAGAATTAAAGCAGATCAACTTGTTGGAGTTGTAGGAATATCAGATATGGTAGTTGAAACAAATGGCTTAAGAGATTTCTTATATTTAATGGCTGTAATATCAGTATCACTAGGAATAACAAACCTATTACCATTTCCACCATTAGATGGAGGAAAGATATTTCTATTATTAATAGAAGCAATAAGAAAGAAACCATTAAAACAAAAAACAGAAATTGGCATACAAATGGCAGGTTTCGTTCTACTAATCGGGTTATCAATATTTGTAACTTACAACGATATAGTAAGAATTCTATAAAAAAGGTTGATTTTTATAACAAAATATGGTAAAATAAATAGGCTGCAAAAACAGCCTATTTATTTTGGCTGTTTTATCCTTACTCATATTTATTTTAGGCGATATGGGTTATAACCAAGAGGGAGGTGGAAATGATGAATAAATACGAAAGTGTTATCATTGTTAATCCAAATTTAGAGGAAGAAAGTGTTAAAAACTTAATAAAAAAATTCTCTGATTTAATTAATACTGATGGAACAGTTGCTTCTGTTGAAGAAATGGGAAAAAGAAAATTAGCTTACGAAATTAAAAAACAAAAAGAAGGTTTCTATATAGTATTCAAATTCGAAGCAAAACCAGAACTAATATCTGAACTTGAAAGAAATTACAGAATAACAGATGAAGTTATGAAATTTATAGTAATAAAAGAAGAAGTATAAACCTGTAATTTTAAGGAGGAACGATATATGAATAAAGTTATTTTAATGGGACGTTTAACCAGAGATCCAGAAGTTAGATATACAACTAACACAAACACTTTAGTAGCAAGCTTTTCATTAGCAGTAAATAGAAGGTTTGCAAAACAAGGTGAAGAAAGACAAGCAGACTTTATAAACGTAGTAGCTTGGAACAAAACTGGCGAGTTTTGTAGCAAGTGGTTTAAGAAAGGTCAACAAGTTGGTGTAGTTGGAAGACTTCAAACAAGAAATTGGGAAGATGAAAATAAAGTTAAACATTATATAACAGAGGTAGTCGCAGAAGAAGCATATTTTGCAGATAGCAAGAGAGATAATGCTGGAGCAGATGGATTCGAAAATACTTTTGGAAGCACAGTTTCTGAAAGCTCAGAATTTAGCGTGCAATCAGATGACGATTTACCATTCTAGTAAATAGGAAGGGGGAATAAAAAATGGCAGAAAGAAAATCAAACAACAAAAACAATAAAAAGAAAAGATTTAATGGAAATAGTGATGAAGAATTTAATCCTAAATTTAGAAAAACAAGAAAAAAAGTTTGTACAATGTGTGCAAATAAAGAATTAGTATTAGATTACAAAAACTATGACCAAATGAAAAAATTCGTAAATGAAAAAGGTAAGATATTACCTAGAAGAGCAACAGGTGCTTGCGCAAAACATCAAAGAGAAATTACACAAGCTGTAAAAAGAGCAAGACATATTGCTATATTACCTTACACACAAGGTTAATAAAATGTAAACTAATAGCTGTAGTTACTATAAATAGCAAACTACAGCTATTTTTGTTCAATTTAAAATCTCCAAAATAATGCAATTTTAATGCAACTAGATGTCTAAATCTAAGTTTAATGCAATATTTTTAACACATTTTTCTACTTCATTGTCCCTGTATTTGTCAAAAATAGTTGTATAAGTATTTATTGTTGTTGTTATATTTTTATGCCCCAAAAGTTTTTGTAAAATTTCTGCTGGCATACCATTTTCAATACATCTCGTTGCGTAAGTGTGCCTAAGCATATGAATATGGACAGGTCGGTTTGCTATTTTAGGTTCAACGTTACATAGCCTTTTAAAAAAACAATTAGCATTGTTGGTGGCGAACAATGTTAAATTGTTAGTGGTAAAAATAACATTATTTTCATTTTTTTTCATATTGTTTATTGAGTTAATAATATTTTTTCTAAATAATACTGTAATAGGAATATCTCTGTAAGAATTAGAAGTTTTAGTAGCTTTTCCTATAATTGTATTTGAATCTTTATCTCTTGACAATGTTTTAGTTATATGAATGATATTATTATCTAGATCTATGTCATTAGGAGTTAATGCCAATATTTCTCCAATTCGCATGCCAGAAAACATTGCAATAGAAAACATATCTCCATATTTACTATTTTCAAATCGTTTTATAAGTTCTTTTTGTTCTTCGATAGAAAAAGCATCTACCTTTTTAGTTTCTTGTTTTGAAATTGGAATAACAACATTTCTCATAGGAGATTTATATATGTAATCCCTATTTATAGCTTCATCAAAAATAGAATTTAACTGTATAACTATTTTTTCAATATATGAATTAGACAGATTTGTTATTGTATTTAAAAAATCTTGTATTGTTTTATATGTTACTTTTTGAATAGGTGTGTTGCCTAATTCAGTATCTTTTATTTTATTTAAAGAGTGTGAGATAGTACCATAAGATGTTTCCTTAATTTTATTAGTTTTAAATTTTGTTTCTAGTAATTCTAAACCTAATTGATATACTTTAATATCACTTTTGTTAATTACTATTCCTTTTTGATATTCACTCAGCTTTGTTACTATTTTTTCTTTAACTTCTTTTCTCGTATTTCCATACACAGATTTTCTATTTAAAGAACCATCTGCTTTTCTACCAGCTGTAAATTGACCAACCCATTTATTTAATTTTTCACTAAAATAGATAGTTCCGTTCGCCATTGCCTCGTTTAGCCATAAATTCCTCCTAAAAATTATAAATTTTTTATACAAAAAATGTGTTTACATTTCATTTTTTTTAGTATATAATAATAAAAAATATATTTTGTAGAGGTGTAAAATGGGGGATAACAATAAATTAATAGTATTTATAAAAAGACATTGTTATACGGTTGCACCAGCAATATTAACAGTATTTTTTATTATATTAGATTGTTTAAATATTCCTACACGCTTAAATAAATCAATATTAGAAAATATGCAAGAAAATATTGATACCCTAATTGGTATATCAGGTACTTTAATAGGTTTCCTATTTACTGCAATGACTATATTTTTGAGTTTAAATAAAGATTCCCAATATATGAAAAATTTCACAAGATATGGTCATAACGCAATTTTTTGTAGGTTAAATATATGGGGAATATTATTCCTCTTTTTAAACATCATTGCCTGGATACTTAGCATAAATATAAAAATTACAATATTGTTTTTTGTATTAGGATTTGTGGAAACTATAATGACATCATATTATACATATAGAATATCATTGAATAGCTTTAAATAGTTCAGACTTTAATATATTTTCAATTGTAGAAAAGTCTGTTTCATAGTTATTGCTTAATTTAATAGGCACAGATTTTGTAAACCTATTTGTTAGTAAGTCGATATCTTCATTAAATGTAGATATTGACATTTTTTTTATATTATCTTTATTCTTTGAGCGAAAGTTCAATAATTTTTGCGAAAAATTAGAATTTGTTGCATCCAGAGAAACTTTTAATTTGTAATTTTTCACTTTGCATCCCATTTTTTCTAAGCCTCGTAAACCAACAAAAGATTGATTTTGAGGAATATCAACAGTTGCTAAAGCAATTTCAAGCTCTGTTATTGAAGATTTAATAATCTCACTATCATCTTTTTTTAAAGGTATTATTGAAATATTTAATATGTTATTATTATTAATGAATGCCTCTAAAAATGGATACACGTTTTTTATGTGTTCAGTTTTTATAAAAGAGATAGATTTTAAAGCATAATCTATATAGAATAGTGTATTATGTTCAAAGTAGATAGAATCAGGATCAATTTTTTGTTTTGACTGATTGTCTACTATATCGGTAAGTACATCTTTGGTTGTGGAGTAACGCGAAAAAGTACCGAAAAAGTGGTCATCGCTTGATGTTATTTTTTTAAATGAAAGTTTTTCATCTCTAGCAACCAAACTTTCGGTTTGAGGGTCATATACTTTATCAAGAATATATTCAGTTCCAGTTGTAAATTTTTTTTCTAAACTCTTTTTCATTTCATTAATAAAGTTATCTTCATTAGAAAGAAGAGTAGGTTCTTTCAATTGAAGTCTACCAAAATTAATATATTTCTTATATTCTTTTTCTTTAGTGGCTTTAATGTCTTTTTTTACATCAGAACCAACATTTTTCATATTATTTATTTCTCCTTATTTTTGTTATTTTTACTATTTTATCCGTTATCTCTTTTAGACATAAAGTCCTACTAAAAAAGCAGTACTTCTACGGCTTTATAATATTATTATCTAATTTTTTTAACTCTTCCTGAGTTTTAGGAATATCGCAAGTGGGTAAATTTAATTTTAATCCATTTTTCAGATGAACCTTTAAATTAAAATTACTATCAAAATCTATTTTTGAAATATTGTTTAAATTAGTGTAATCCAAACAATAGATATGTTTGGCGATATTTAGCAATTTCGTCTTTTTCTGTTGTTCTTCTTTCATGCTTGTTATTCCAATAAAAGCAGCTGAACATCCAGTAAGCATTAAAGATAATAAACCTCCAGAGTTTTTTAGACCTATAAATTCTAAAATATTTGAAAAACCTAAAAGAATAGAAATAAAGTATATTAAACCAATTATTGTTATTAATATTTTAAAGAACAGTGTTTTCATTTTTCTTTTTTCCTTCTATTTTTTATCACTTTATAAAACTCCAGAGCTTCTTTAATTTCTTCTTCAGTTAATCCTTCTATTTCTTTGCTATAAATTGTTTTAAATTCATCTTCTATATTTCTTATATCGGTTTTACCCAATAGGTAGTCTGTTGAAACACCGAAAAATTCTGCAATTTTAACAGTATCGCTATTAGATGGTTCGTTTCTACCAACTTCCCAAGCAGAGATAGCAGTTCTTGTGTATCCCATTCCTAATTTTTCAGCTAATTGTTCTTGCGTTAATCCTAATTCTTTTCGCAATTGAGTGAATCTTTCTTTGAATCCCATAATGATACCTCCAATATCATTATAACACAACAAAGACACGAAATGAAGCAATTTACATAAAATATACGAAAAGTGTCAACAGAAAAAAACTTAAAAGAGAAAAAGCAGTAATAGCAAGTGCTGCAGGCAATTAAAATAAAAATTATAAAATTTTTTCGTAAAATGCTTGACACGTTAAGTATCTTATGATAATATAATGGCACAGACACGTAAAGTATCAAAGGAGGAGGGCGAAATGATTAATAAATACAGACCAAGAAATAAATTGATAAAATTAAGAAAACAAAAAGGATTTACGCAGGAACAGATGGCTAGGCTATTAAATATAAAAAGAGCAACCTACGCAAACTATGAAACAGGATATAGAAATCCTAGTTTTAAATGTATTATAGAAATAAAAAAAATACTTGGTACAGAAGATGATAAAATTTTTTTAACTTCAAACGACACGATAAGTGTATAAAAAAAGGAGGTGAAATAAATGTCAAAATGGGAAGATTTGCCAGATGTTATTACACCGTTTGACTTAATGAAAGTGTTACCGATTCGGCGAGGCGACAGCAAGAAATATGTTTAATGCAGAAGATTTTCCGAGAATTAAGCACACTGGTGTTAAACAAATTGCTGATAAAGAGGCTGTAAGGTATTGGTGTATGGGTTTAGACATAGGCGCTGAAGTAGTGAACAAGATTTTAGAAAAAATTGATAAGGGAGTGAGTGTAAATGAGAAAAATAATAGCAATTTTTAGTTTTTGGATGATTTTACGGACAAGTTGGAGCATTAGATTTAGGAACTAAATTAACTGGACAAGTTATATTAAAGACATTAACTTTGCTAATTATATTTGTATTAGCAGTAAAAAAATATATGAAATAATAGGAGGTGTTACTATGTCTGAGCAAGATAGAAAAAATGCAAATGAGTATCATTACGAAAACTATAAAAATATTTTAATTGCATTGAACAGTGGTGATGAAGCAGAAGCTAAGGCTATTTGTGTGCGAGAAATGAATATTATCGATGAAGATAGTTTTATTGACAATGATGAAAAAGGCAAAATAATAGAGTTGCCAACCAAGATTGATTAAGCAACTCAAATAAGAAAACTGAATAAATTATAACAAATTAATTCTAAAAATGCAAGGGGGATAATTAAAAAAATGAGTATAGATTATAGTACTTTTGCTTTTCCAAAGGGTTCACCTAAAATTAAGAAGAAGGTGCAAATAAAAAATAAGACCAATAAATTAGCTTATAAGGAAAAGAAAAGGGAAAGTATTTTAACAGATAATATGGAAAGATGTTATATATGTGGTTCAAAAAAATGCGATATACATGAGATTTTTGGAGGTTGTAGAAGGCAAAAAAGTATTGAACATAAATTAGTTATTCCTGTTTGCAGGCATGATCATTCTAATATTAGAAATTTTGAAAACTGGCTACATAAAACAGCTCAAAAGAAGTTTGAGGAGACTCACACAAGAGAAGAATTTATTAAAGAATTTGGAAAAAGTTTCATCTAAGGTATGGCATAATTACCTTAGATTTTTTTCACAAAAGGAGGAAATATGGAAGGATGGATTAGACTACATAGAAAAATACAAGAACATTGGCTTTGGAGCAAGAAAAGAAAATTCAGCCCTTTTGAAGCATGGATTTCACTACTTTTTAAAGCTAATTATAAAGATACTAAAATACTTTTAAATGGAAAAATTATTCCAATAAAAAAAGGAAGTTTTATAACATCTGAATTAAAATTAGCAGAGGAATGGAGTTGGAATAGAAAGACTGTAAAAGCATTTTTGTCAACTTTACAAAACGAAGGCATGATAAAAAAAAGCTCCACAACAAAATGGACAAGTGTAAGTATTGAGAAATGGGCATTGTATCAATTCGAAGGACAACAAAATGGACAACAGAACGGACAACAAAAGGACAACAGAACGGACACAGAGAAAGAATATAATAATAATTTATTTATTTTATTATTAAATAAATATAAGCAGAATTCTCCAGGAAGTTATGCAGAAAAAATTAAACGAATTGGAGAGATAAAAAATTCAAAAGAATTTGCAAGCTTAGACAGCAATACACAAAACAATCTTTTTTGCAAATTGATGTCTATGAAAATTTAAAAGAGGTGATTATAATGGCTTGGCACGCAAAATTAAATTGTGAAAATTGTGAATTTAGAGTGCAGCAATTTGACATAAAGGGCGACGAACACAATGTTTGTATTATAACAAATAATCAGGTGGGACTTCTTGAAAATTGCGATAAATTCACACAGAAAAATGGTGAACATATAACGAAATAGGAGGAAATATGAACTTTGTAGAACCTATTAGAGACAAGGTTGTTGTAGAAGATATCTATAACGACCTGAAAGAAAAAAGTGAGAGGAATGCTTTAATGTTTTTGCTTGGAATATACACACGGTCTAAGAATTTCAGACATTTTATTGTTTAAGGTTAAAGATTTGCAAAAAGATTATTATAACATCAGAGAACAGAAAACCGGCAAGCAAAAAAGCTATAATTGGAATCCATATTTAAAAAGAGCAATAGATAATTATGCTTTTGATAAAGATCCAGAAGAATATGTTTTTCGAAGTAGGCAAACATTGAGACCAATAACACGTCAGAGAGCTTATCAAATTGTAAAAAGTGTGTGTGAAAGACATGGAATACATAACACTGGTACACATACTCTTAGAAAAACTTTTGGGTATTTCCTATACAAGGAAAGTGGTAAAGATATAGCGTTGGTAATGGATATTTTAAATCACTCAAACCAGGAAACAACATTAAGGTATATAGGAATTACACAAATTAGAAATAACAAAAAGATGCAAGAACTGAAGTTTTTTAATATAAAAAAATAAAGCGACTTTTACATAATTAGAAAATGTAAACTGAATAATAAAAAAGCCATTAAATAAAGTTATTTCTAGTAAAATATGAAAAACAGTGAGTTTTACAAAATATAAGATAAGTAAAGCATTAATCAAAATGACAGAAACACAATAAAAAAAGGAGAATTAATAAAAAATGACAAAAAAACATGAGATAAAAAGAGTAAAATGTGCAAAGTGTTTTGGATGTAATCTATTGCTAAACGTGAATTTTAAAGGTAAATATGAATGTGAAAATTTTATTGATGCTTTTTCAGATAGAAATACTACTAATGGTGAACAAATAAAAATGAACAAATAAAAATGGGAGGATAAAATGAAAAGTTTGGAAGAATATAAAGAATTTTTAAAAGATATGCAGGAATTTTTTGAAAGTCTTGATGATGAAGAAAAAAATACACAAATGCTACTGAAGAATGAAGAATTAAAACAAGAAGATTTACTACATGAAATTGAAATAAGTAAATTAAACGCTGTGCAAAGAATAAAGGTGTACAACAGTTTGAGAAATGTGAGAATTGAAAGAAGAAAATACAAAGATGAATTAAATTTAATAAAAACTATGCAAGGATTTGCAAATTGTTTTATTAGAAAAGGAATTTTAAGTGAATTAAAAACAGCAAGGGCTAATATAGAAACATTAGAGAAAGACAAAAGTAACAGAAAATATAAAGCTAGAATATTAAACGATTTGAAATGTTGCGAGGTGGCAGAAAAATGAAGAAATTAAGTGTAGAAAACCAGATATATTTATGTAAATATTGGGATGTTGATAAAAGTCTATACACTACAATAGGTTTAAAAGAAGATGAAGTGAAAGAAACTTTAGAAAGATTAAAAGGAAACGGACTATATGAGCAATATAGAAATTTAGATGAGTATGAATACGAAAAGATAATAAAAAAAGAGAAAAAGAAAAATAAGTATGAAAAAATTCTCGACAAATACAATTTTGACAAAACTAAAAAAGCATATAATACTTTCGAAGAAATTTTAAGCATAGCAGATACTTTTGAGTGTGCAGAGAATTTAAGCTTAGAAAAAATATTTAGAAAAATTGCAGATAAAGAAAAAATAAAGACTTATATAATAAATAATGACAGTAAAAGATTATTAGATGTTACATATTTGGATAATAAAAACATTTTTGAAGGAAAACGGATACAATAAAAGACCAACATTGCGAGAATTTATTTTAAAAGAATTAGATATACAGTCTAAAAATGTAATACCAGATATTACAAAAAAAGAAGTTTGCGAAAGTAAAGAAAAAAATCAAAAAAGTAAAGAAACTATAAGCTCACAGTTTATATCAAAAAGTATAGAAGATATCGATAACACATTTGTTAAAGTTTCTGTAAAAACTGTGATGGAGTGGAGTTACCAGAAGCGGATATTTAGATAGAATGTTGGAGGAGAAAGATGAATAATAGAGATGAAATAAAACAAGAATTAATAGGGCTTGGTTTTAATGTAAATAGTAAAGGAATAGCTTATTTTATTGATGCAATTGAGTATATTAAAGAAAATACATTAGAATGGGAAACTATGACTATTTACGAATTTATTGCAAAAAAACATAATTCAACAATTTCTAGAGTTGAAAGAACAATGAGGTTTGCAATTGAGCCAGCTATAAAAAACATACAAGAAAAGTATAGATATTATTACAAAATTAATACATCAAAATTTTTGAACTTGATAAGAATACAAATGATTTAACTTTAAGTAGGAGGAAAAAATGCGAAAAGTAATAATAATAGACAATAACAGAGTTGGACTGTTTGATTTAGTAAGAATGGAAGCGGAAAACATAAGTAAAGCACAGAAAGAAAATACATATAAATTAAACATACAATATGATGATGTATTAAAGAGTAAAACTCTAGTAAGAAAGATTAAAAAAATAATTGAAAGAAGGAAGAAATATGATAGTTCTACCAATAAAGCGAAAATGGTTCGATATGATAAAAAGTGGCGAGAAAAAGGAAGAATATAGAGAAATAAAGCCATACTGGACTAAAAGGTTTGAAAATTATTATGAAATAGCAAAATTAAATATTGAACTAGAATGTTCAAATTTTAAAGAAATTTATTATAGGGTAGTATTTAGAAATGGATATGGAAATAATGCTCCTCAAATGACCTGTGTGTGTAAATTAAGAGTAGGACAAGGCAAAGAAAAATGGGGTGCAGAGCCTAATAAAGAATATTACATATTAGAAATATTAAAGATAGTAGGAGGAGAAGATGAATAAATGTAAATTAGATTTATTTAATAAAAAGAAGATAAAAGAGTTAGAACAAGAAAATTATGAACTTCATAGTGACATAGAAGGATATATAAAAAATGAACGAATTTGGAGTAAGCAAATAGATAATTTAGAAAAAGCATTAACTAATACAGTGCAAGAAAATCAAAGATTGATAGATTGGGTAATGAACATATTAAAAGAATTTGGAACAGTAGAAATTGGAGATAGACAACATATAGAAATACCTATACATAAACAAAATATATGTAGTGCTTATGATAGAAATTACATGGGTGTTTTTGAAAAAGAACGAATAGAAATACCTTCAATAACAATAGTAAAAATGGGATAGAAGGAGAATAGATATGCTAAAAATAAGAGATGATGTAGATTTAAAAGAAGTGGAAGAAATAGAAATAGTGGTTGGTCTAAGTTGTATATTGCTTATGAATTATACGATTTAATCAAAGCAGATTTAGTAGTAAAGGAGTAAATAAGATATGTTGTTTTGTGAAAAGGAAGATTGTAAATTTAGAAGTAAAACAAAGTGTAAAAACTTTACGATAGGTGGCAAACCAGCTTATAAATGTAAAGCTAACCATACTCTTATTAGTTTTTATGCTGATGGTTCTAGTGATACATTTATACCTGCTGATAATACTTGTACTTGTTTAACATATTGTAAGAGAGAGGAGTGAATAAAGTATGAAAATTTTTAAAGTAACATTAAAAACTACAAATGGTCTAAGAGATTTTGCTGACAGCAAAGAAGGGAAAGGCTTAGTCGTAGAACATGGAGAAATATACGCAATAGAAAAAGATATAGATTATATTTTTGAAACATATGACGTGGAAATAATAGAATACGCTGGTTTGTTCTTTGAAAGGAGTAAATAAGCTATATGGAATACGAATACACAGATATAAAATTAACTGAAGAACAAAGATTAAAATTACAAGCATTATACGAAGCTGAAAATCCAAAACCAAGAAATAGAGAAGAAAGAAGAAGACAAAAATTTGGAAAGAAACGTAGAAGGAGTAAATAAGATATGAAAGTAATAAAAGAGGAGAAGTAATATGAATAAAATTATACATAGAATACTAGATAGATATTACGCAGATAAATTAATTAAAGAAATTATAGATAGCTTTAGATGTATTTATTATTTAGATTTTAAGACAGAGGAAAGTGAAAATAGGATTTGCTTATATGTTAAGAAACCAAAATATAAAAATACTGAATATGAAAAAGTAATACATTTTAGAATTGAAGAAGCAATAATACATTTAATAAGAATTGATGATACAAGAAGAGTTGTAAGAGAACGAATAGAAAAGTATTTAGATAAAGAGTAAAGGAGGAATAGCTTATGGAAGAAGAACAATTTAAAAATTATTATGTATTACCTAAAATCATTTTAGAAATAATGGATTGGTTATGTACTACTAGATTTTATAATAAAACTTTTTTAGAAAGAAAAAAGTTTTATGAAAATGTTAAAGAGAATTGGAAGTTTTGCGATTTTGAAGTATTACATGGAACACTTAAAAATCCTGAAATAATAAAAATTGGGGAAATACCTAGATATAAAGGCGACCATGAAAAATCATTAGTTATAAATTTAAAAAAGAAAGATTGTTGTTATTTAACAAGAGGATATGCGACTGGATTATATGCATGTAAAGTTATTGCAAATAAATATCCTATACCAAAATATATGGAAAAAGATTTATATAATTTTATAAGTGAGTTTAGGAGGTATTTTAAGTGAAAGAAAAAATAAATAAAAGAAAAACTAAATATAGCATTGAATATTTGGAACTACAGCGTATTGTTAATAAAAAAATACATAATTATATTTCAAAGTATAATAATTACCCTAAATATATCAAATTACCTTTATGGATATTTGAATATTTAAAACAAACAATGAGTGTAATAGATCTAAAAAATGGCTATAAAACAACAGAAAAATTTAAATTTTTTAATTTAAAAGTTTGTGAAACTGTTAGTATAGAAAAAGCAGAAGAAATCGAGGTGTTTTAAGTGAAAGAAAATAGTATAGAAGAAACAATAAAACAATTAGAATTAATATTAAAAGTTCGTAAAGAACAAAAAGAAATAATAGAATGTGCTGGAGGTTGGTGTATAAACTGTGATCCAGATATAAAAGCATTAACGGAAAGTATTGATATTTTAAAAGATTATAAAAGAGTATTAAAAGAAGTGAAAAGATATAAAAATATGTATGAAGCAGAAAAACGTATACATATAGTACGAAACGAGCAACTAGCTAGAAAACAGCAGCTTGTTATAAAATGTAACGAACTGGAAAACGAGAATAAAGGGCTTAAAAAAGAAATCAAAAGCTGGAAAAAATACTCTGATGAACAAGAAAAAAACATTGTTGAAAAAAATAATATTAATGGTTTGAAAAACAAATAAAATAACGGAGGTAAATACATGTGTACTTTAATAGAAACTAGAATATTAAATGCACTAAAAAACAACAAATGCAGTTACGAAAATATGAGTAAATATTTTACAAAAGAAACATTAAGAGTAAATATATGCAGATTACGTAAAAAAGGCTTTAAAATTAAACCTGTAAAAAATTGGGGGTATATAAAGGAGGAAACAAATGGATAAAGGTGTTTTAACACAAATAAGTGCAATGCACATTGAGTTACAGGACCTAAGAAAAAGATTACAGAAACTTGAGGACAAGCCTCAAAATATTGTTGTTGACAGTGTTAGAGGAAGTAGCTCGAATTTTCCTTACACAGAGCACACTTGCAAAATAGAGGGGTTAGAGAAACCTAAATTTCAAAAAGCAAAAAAGAAGTATAGAAAATTAATTAGAAACAAGGAAAGTAAAATTGATAGATTAATAAAACAAGTTGAATATGATCTTAATTATGTTGAAGATAGCGAATTAAGACAAATTATAAGGTACGTTTATTATGATAACAAAAATTATAATCAAGTTGCTCACGCGATGAACGAGAGATTTAGTAAAAATAAATATACAGCAGATTCTATTAGGATGAAAATTAATAGATTTTTTGAAAAAAAATAAAAAAAATTTATATTTGTTCGTTTTGTTCGGTTTAAATGTGCTAAAATTGTATCAAGTCAAAAAGTAAGTAGTTGCTCGAAAGGGCATGCCCAAGACTACAAAATGAAAATTGTGTTGATTATGTTCAGCACAATTTTTGTTTTATTATTAATATTAATGATACTAGGCAATTAATATATGGTTTCATAATGACCTTCTTTCTAAAAATACAAACAAAGAATATCCTAGTCAATTCTTTGTATAAAGGGAAAAACATGAAACAAAAAGGTAGTGCGTTAGCAGAAGATATTGTAAGAGAATATTATACAAAGCTGGCTTTTACAAAGAAACATAAACAAACTCGCAAAAAAGACTGTGATAAATGTAATTTAAAAGTTGCGTGCAAAAGGAAGTGAGAATATGGGGGAAGATGAAAAACGTATTATTGTTGGAGGAAATAGAAAGTATAAAAATGCTGAAGAAATGAAAATTTTAATTGATGAATACTTTGATATATGCAACAAAGGGCGAATCCCATATACTGTTTCTGGACTTGCTAGACATCTTGGTTTAAGTAGAAAGACACTTCTTGAATATCAAAAAAAATATGGTCGGAGAATATGCGAATATTATTGAAGAAGCCAAAACAAGAATTGAAGAATTTGTAGAAACTTGTCTTTTTAAAAAGAGCATTGCAACAGGTGTTATTTTTAATCTAAAAAACAATTTCGGTTGGTCGGATAAACAAGAAGTCGAACATACTGGTGATGTAAATGTAAAACTGGAGGATTTGATTTGATATATAGTGCCGATGAACTTATTCAAAAAAGAAAAGATTTATGGCAGAATAAACACAGCATTTTTCAAGACAAAAAGTTAAGACAAGCAATTGCAAATGAAATAATAAAAAATGAACAGTTAAGAAGTGAAGTTCAAGAGTATCCAGAAAAATTAATTGAACTTCTTTTTGTTGTTGTAGACAAGGATAAAAATGTTATTCCTTTTTTTCTTAATGAAGTTCAAAATGATTTTATTAAAATTCTAAATAAGGCAAAGAAAGATTTTGAAAATAGAGAAATAACAGATATATCAATTCTAATTCTAAAAGGAAGGCAACAGGGTTTTACAACTGCAATTACTGCATATCAGCTTGCATGTTCTATAACTCAAAGAAATTTTGAAGGAATTACTTTGGCTGATGAGTCTTCAAATACCGAAGCAATATTTCAAAATAAAGCAAAATATGTTTATAACCAATTGCCGGATGCCATAAAACCAACAGAAAAATTCAACAACAAGAGACAATTATTATTTGAAAAGCTAAATAGTAGTTGGTCAGCCGATACTGCAACAAAAGATGTAGGTAGATCAAGGACAATTAATTTTCTACATGGTTCAGAAGTTGCTTTCTGGAGAAATGGTGTTTCAAACATATTAGCGGGCTTAGGTGAAGCATTAACTAAAAGTTCTATTAAAATTTTTGAAACGACAGCAAATGGATTTAATGATTTTAGGGAGATGTGGAAATCAGGAGCACATATAAATGTTTTCTACGAGTGGTGGAGAACTAAGGAATATAGAATTGAGTTTGCAAGTAAGCAAACTAAAGAAAACTTTTTGCAAAGAGTTGATACAAGAGAAGATTGGATATATGAAAGGTTAAGGTGGCTTAAATATGTAAAACACTTAGAAGATGAACAACTGTGGTGGTACTATTCTAAATACAAAAAAATGCTAAATAAGGAGTTAATAAAACAAGAGTATCCATGCACTGCAGATGAAGCTTTTTTAAGCAGTGGTAATTGTGTTTTTGACAAAGATAAAATAATTGCAAGAATAGATGAAGCACCTAAACCATTGAAAATAGGTTATTTTGAATATGATTATGACGACACATTGCCAGCATTTGGAACACTTAATCATTATACAGATAGACCATACAAGAAAAACAAAATATCTAATATCAAATGGGTAAATGATCCAAATGGATATATTAAAATATATAAAGTTCCAAATACACCACATATTACGAAGTATGGTATAGGTGGAGACACTGCAGGAGATGGTTCTGATTTCTTTACAGGACATGTTTTAGATGCAAAAACTGGAGAACAAGTTGCAGTATTGAAGCATCAAATGGATGCAGATTTGTATTCTAAACAAATGTACTGTTTAGGAATGTATTATAAGCAAGCACTTATTGGTATTGAAAGTAATTTTGATAGTTTCCCTATTAAGGAGCTGCAAAGATTAGGATATCCAAACTTATACATAAGAGAACGTGAAGACAAATTCAGCGGAATAATGGAAAAATCTTATGGCTTTAGAACTACAAGCGTTACTAGACCAGTTATAATATCTAACCTTGTAAAAATAGTAAGAGATACAGTTGAACTTATAAATGATAGTGATACATTAAAAGAAATGCTAATGTTTATAAAAAATGAAAAAGGTAGAGCAGAAGCCCAAGAAGGAGAACATGATGACCTTGTAATGGGATTAGCTATAGCATACAGAATAATAGAACAGGTTGTATTTATGGAAGATGAAATTATAATTCAAAATGATACACAATTACAATTTCAAAGTGAAAATGAGGATTATAGTGATTATGGAGAAGACATTGAAATTATTTAATAAGGAGTTTGATTATGAAATTAATTGAAATTTTATTAATTATATTAACTATACAAATATCAAACATTTTTATGTTTGCATTTTTTATGTGTATTTTTTACAATAAAAAAATTGTTAATCCTGTAAAAGCATATCAGGAACATAAGAGACAAGAGGAAGACGATAGAGAGAATAGATTAAAAGAAAAGCAGATTTTAGAATCACTTGAGAATATAGATAGATTTGATGGAACATCACTTGGGCAAAAAGATATATCTACAGAGATTTAGGAGGTAGGAAATGGATTTAAAAGATGTGCAAGAAACCGATATTTGGGCATTATATCAACAAGGACAGGACTACATGAGATTAAAAAATATGTACACACAAACAGATTTGAATTTTAGAATGTTTGGTGGAGACCAAAACAAAGACCTTAAGATAACAGGAATTGAACCGATACAATTAAATTACATTAAACCTATCGTTCGTTACAAAGTTGGTGTAGTAATACAGTATTTGTGGGCTATAGTTTATTCAAGTGAAAACTTGGAAAATAATGAGTTTAAAGAAACTTCAGAAAAAGTTTGTAAATTGTTAAATCGTAAGGCTGCAAAAATCTGGGAAAATGAAAACTTAGATAAGAAAATACAGAAGATTTGTAAAAATGCAGCAATAAACGGAGAATGTGTTTGTTACATTGATTATAACAAGAAAAAAGCTACTCCTAAAATAAAAATTCTTTCAAAGGTTGATGTTTACTATGGAAATGAAAACAATGATGAAATAGAAGAACAACCATATATACTTGTAAAACAAAGAGTATCTGTAATTGAGGCAAGACAAATTGCTATAGATTGTGGAGTAAGTGAAGAATCAGCAAACTTGATTGTGGGTGATAATGAAACCTTTGAAGAAAGTGGAGAAGAATCTAAACTGGAAAAAGATGATATGGTAACAATTGTTACAAAGTTATATAAGAAAGACGGCAAAGTTCATTATGCAAAATCAACCAGATATGTAGAAATCAAGAAAGATACAAATACAGGGTTAAGTTATTATCCTGTAATTCATTTTATTTGGGAAGAAAAGGAAGGAAGTGCAAGAGGTCAAGGAGAAGTTGAACCTTTGATTCCAAACCAACTGGAAGTTAATAAAACTCTAATGAGGAGAGCATTGGTAGCAAAACTTACAGCCTATCCAACAAAAGCAGTTGCAATTGAAAAAATCCAAAACCCCAAAGATATAAATAAAGTTGGTGCAATTATAAAAATTAAGGGTTCTGATGTACAAGATGTAAATAAGATATTTACAAATGTTAGTCCTGCTCAAATGAGTAGTGATGTACAGGCTTTAATGAATGATTTAATTAATGTATCAAGAGAACTAGCAAATGCTTCAGATGTTGCAAGCGGAAGTTTAAATAATAGCACTCTTCAAAACGCAT
>ERZ772883.1004-NODE-1004-length-24325-cov-2.932468_pt1 | contig 24325 bp, 16 predicted proteins | sample MGYA00580575_ERZ772883 | MGnify/ENA primary metagenome ERZ772883 (study PRJEB29015, sample SAMEA2737666) | human gut metagenome | biome: human gut; feature: human-associated habitat; material: faeces | place: China | collected 2012 ...
TAGAGCATCTGACTGTTAATCAGAGGGTCGTTGGTTCAAGTCCAACCTGAAGAGCTTAGGGAGTTCGTTCGTAAGACGGACTCTTTTTGTTCAATCAAACCAATAAATCATGGACGATTCAAACTCACGAACGTACACAAGTAGTATTAACATCTCCCGTGGGAGTAAGTGAGATTTGATGTCGAATCTTGCGGGCTCCCTTCGGGATACAAAAAAGAAAGGAGCAACGCAATGAGAAAGTATCTCTTTTGTGAAGCAGGTTTTATCGAAAAACCCAATTGGCTTCCCAACTGCTGGGTAAATGTCGAATGCCCTACACCCGATGATTTCGATTTCCTCGAAAAAGAATTGAATGTACCGGCTGCATTTTTACACGATATTGCCGACACCGACGAACGTCCCCGTATCGATTCGGAAGGAAATTGGTTGTTGACTATTTTACGTATCCCCATCTTCGTAAAAGACAACAACATTACCTATACGACCGTACCTATCGGGATTATTACCAATAACGAAATCATCATTTCGGTCTGCTATCATTCGACAGCCATGATCCCCGATTTCATCGAATATACCCGACGTAAAGGAATAAATGTCCCCAACCGATATGAACTGATTCTCCGTCTGATATACTCTTCTTCCGTATGGTTTCTCAAATACCTGAAACAAATCAACAACGAAGTCAGCACAGCCGAAAAAGAGTTACAACAAAGCATACGTAATGAAGACCTTCTCCGTTTGATGAACTTGCAAAAATGTCTGGTCTACTTCAACACGTCTATCCGAGGAAATGAGGTAATGATAAGAAAATTACCCAAAATATTCAATGAGAAGGATTACCAAAACCCCGAACTTTTGGAAGACGTGATGATAGAATTAAAACAGGCTCAAAATATGGTGAACATTTACAGCGACATTTTAACCGGAACGATGGATGCTTTTGCCTCCATCATCTCGAACAACGTCAACACCATCATGAAACGCATGACCAGTCTTTCCATCGTTCTGATGGTTCCCACTTTGATAGCCAGTTTTTATGGCATGAACGTAGACATACACATCGAAGAACTTCCGCACGCATTCTCTTTAATCGTTTGTTTCTCCGTGCTGTTGTCTGCTTTGGCCTTCATTGTGTTCAGAAAAATCAAATGGTTCTAAGATATTTTCTCGGATAACGGTGGAGTACCATCGTTATCCGAGAGCTTGATTCCGAAAATTATAAAAACACCCCGAAATAGTACCCGATTATGAAAACCAGAACACTTTATATTTCCGATTTAGACGGGACTCTACTCGACAGTAATTCGATCGTAACCTCCCATTCTATCGAGAATATCAACCATTTACTACAAAAAGGTATGCTCTTTACGATAGCTACGGCTCGAACACCAGCTACGGTCGTTCCCCTACTGAAACAATTACAGCTCGACCTTCCGGTAGTACTCATGAATGGAGCCGTACTCTACGACATACGAAACAAACATTACATACAAACGAATGGATTTACCGATGACTCGGCCCTCCGTTACATCTCAGTGCTCGAAAATAGAGACTTGATCCCCTTTGTTTACCGAATCGAGAACAATAAACTCCAAGTGTTTCACAAACCACTCGTAAACGATATACAACGGGATTTTAAATACAAGCGGGAAAACACTCCTTATAAAGATTTTATACCCACCGACAACTATACGGCCGAACTGACCGATAATCCTCCCCTATTCATGCTGGTCATCGACCGTTTCGACAAACTCGAAACAGCAGCAGCCGAAATAACCCGTGCCGGAAATTGTAGTGTGTTCTGTTATCGCGACATCGCTGTTCCCGACTATGGAAATCTGGAAATATATCCCAAAGGAGTTTCCAAAGCGGCGACAGCCCAGCTTATAATCGACCGAATAAATCCGTGGGAAGTCGTAGCTTTTGGCGATAACCTCAACGATTTACCCCTCTTTAACTTGGCAGACCGCCGATATGCACCGGCCAATGCTACCGAAGAAATCAAAAGACAAGCGACGGCTATCATTCCCGACAACGACCACGACGGAGTAGCCCGATTCCTTTGCGAAGATTTTCTATAAATCTCCCTTTATTTATAAATAAAATATAGATATATTATAAATAATACAGAACAACTACAAACTAATAGTCAACTACTTATCGACAGCATTATTTTGTCTAGCCATTTCCGCCTCTACTTGTGCTCTCGATTTACTGGTTGTCACCACATAAACACCCAAGAAAACAAGAAGAATGGCAAAACCCTTTTTCAAATCAAAGCTATCCATTCCCCACCAAACAGCCAACAAAGAAGCGACTATCGGCTGGGTATAATTATACATGCTTAAAATAGTCGGTCTCAAACGTTTTTGTCCGATAGAAACCAACATATAAGACAAAAACGTAGCACCGAATACGACAAAAAACAAATCGAGATAAATCGTGCCGCTAAGATCGGAATATGGGATGCTCAACAAATCGTTTCCCCCGAGCGGCAAACAGCAAATCGCAGAAAACAAGAACATCCACTTCATCAAAGTCACAGGTGTATACCGGCTTATCAAACCCTTGAAAGCCACATAATAAATAGCAAAACTGATTTCAGCGACCAAACAAAACAAGTCTCCCATAACCCGGCCACCCGAAAGCCCTTCCGAAACAGTGCCCGCTCCGTTCAAAATAAGCATTAAAGCCCCCGAAAGCCCCATAAATACACCCACAACCTTCTTGCCGGTCATAGGCTCTTTCTGGATAAATGCAGCCAATATCATGGTAATAATAGGAGCCAAAGAAGCGACGACCGAAGCATCTATCGGCGTCGTATAAGACAATCCCAACACAAAGAAACCCTGATTCAATGTTATCCCAAACAAAGATGCTACGAAAAGCAAAAGCAAATCTCGTTTAGTAACCGGCTCCCGAGGCATAAACAAAGAAGCAATCCAAAAAAGAATCGCCGCCCCGGCCATACGCATGTTGGTTAGCGAAAACGACGAAATCGTGCCGGTCAAAAAGATTGCTTAGGAAATAGGCGACATAATTCCCCATAAGAAATTTGCCGTGAACATAGCCGAATGGCCTTTTAATTTTTCTTTCATTCCCTTGCTGTTATTTCGGGCGCAAAAGTACAAATTGTTTCCACAATAAAGATTTTTCATACGACTTTTATTTCTCCGTCTTTTTCCGTTCACACAATAAAGAATTATCTTTGCAATAAACCGAGGAAACAGGCAAGCCACGGCTCAGCCCCGATAAACCGCCACAGTTCCCTCATGCACGACATTCAGCAAAATATTCACCTAAAAACAATACACATGAAATTCAAAAGTCTTATTTTTATAGTTCTTGCAGCTTCTATGACTTGTACCGACATTTACGCAGAAAACAACCGCCCCATCGACATAGCTTTATGGGAAAACGGGCCGTTAGAAAAGAACGACGATGAAGGAAAAGCATACGACGAAAACGTCAGAATCTATCGACCCTCGATCAAAGTCTTTCTACCCGAAGGGAAAAATACAGGACGAGCCGTCATCATGTGCCCGGGAGGAGGATATGCCCTTCTGGCCTACGACCACGAAGGATATGCCTATGCCGACTACTTCAAACATCAAGGCATCGCCCTCATTGTCCTCAAATACCGCATGCCGCACGGAAACCACAAAGTCCCCATGTCCGATGTTTGCGAGGCCATGCGGGTCGTAAAATCCCATGCTGCCGAATGGAAGATAAACCCCGACGACATAGGAATTATGGGCTTTTCCGCCGGCGGACACTTGGCTTCTACTTTCGCGACCCACTATCCGGCAGAATTACGGCCAGCTTTCCAAATTCTCGTTTATCCGGTAATCTCTATGGACGAAACGATAACTCACAGCGGGTCGAGAGAAAATCTCATCGGGAAGAATCCGAGCAAAGCACTCATCGATTACTATTCCAATGAGAAACACGTCAACGCAGAGTCACCACGGGCTTTTATCGCCCTCTCCGATGACGACCGAGCTGTCCCTGTCGAAAACAGCCTCCGTTATTACAAAGCCCTGCATCGATATCAAATACCGGTCTCATTGCATATTTATCCCACAGGAGGTCACGGCTGGGGATATAATGAGTCGTTCCGATTCAAAAAAGCCGTTCATGATGAACTTTCCGATTGGTTGCGTTCATTTTGAATAAACTCCAAACATGAAAACAAAAGCATATTTTAATTGGAGCAGCGGTAAGGACTCGGCTTTGGCCCTATACAGAGCGTTAAACAGATTCGACATCAAAGCGTTGCTTACGGTTATCGACTCTACGAACAACCGCATTCCCATGCACGGAACCAACCTCGACCTATTGAAAGCACAATCTCAAAGCATAGGAATTCCGCTCGTTACCTGTGATATAAATACCGAATATTCAGAAGATAAATACAAAATATCTTTACAAGAAATCATAGACAAATTCAAAAGTCAGGAAATTTCCACTGCCCTATTCGGCGATATTCATTTGCTGGAATTAAAAATCGGCAGAGAAGAAAAATGCAGACAAGCAGGATTAAAAACAGATTTTCCTTTATGGAACAATTCACCCCAAGAGCTATTACATGAATTTATAGACTCCGGTTTCAAAGCCATAATCACCTGTATCGACGGCTGTGTACTCGACAAAACTTTCGTCGGCAGAATGATAGACTATGATTTTATAAACGATTTACCCGACGGCGTCGATATCTGCGGCGAAAACGGAGAGTATCATTCATTCGTTTTTGATGGCCCTATCTTTAAAAAACCCGTTCCCTGTCACTTGGACCCTGTATCGTATAAAGAATATCCTTGTCAAGATCTGAAACAGAACACCGGGTTCTGGTATATCGACATCTACAATGCTCCCTAACAAAAAAAAATCTACAAGAGGATAACGACTGCATTGTCGTATCCCCTTGTAGAATAGCATTACAAGAAAATCGGCTTAGAGAGATTTCTCAATCCTCGGCCCGTATTTCTCCAACAAACGACGAGAAGTATCGAGCAATGTACCATTCCGCTCGATACAGACAGGTGTCGTACTCTCTACCCACTCTTGTTCAAAAGTCGCAAGCCGGCTCTTCAATTCATCTTTATCCAACTCTATTCCTTTCTCCGCCGCACCGATCACAGCATCAAAATAAATTTCCCATCGTTTGGCATAATAATCGTTCAGAAGACCGGCCCATGTACGACTCGCATAATCATTCAAACTACCGCCCCATGTAGTTATTAAATTACGAGCATTTTTCTCATAATAATTTTTCAATTCGTCGGTATCGCCCAAACTGCGGGCATCTTCAATCCATTTATCCAACGATGCCCGGTTGTGGAAAGAATTCAACAATTCCAAATCGGACAGTATCTCTCTCATTTCAGAAGCCTTTTCTTTCAACCCGGGAACATTCCGTTTCTTATAAAAACCGTCAAATTCTTTTTTCACGTCCAAAAAATAATTGCCCAAGAGTTGACGGCCTGTCATAATCACATCTATCTCGAATGCATCTCTGTCGCAAGACGGAACTTCCAATAAAAGCTCCCACACCCGCAGCAATGTAGCGTTATCATACTCGTTACTGGTCCGTTTATTATAGTTATCTCCCAATTTCGGCCGATATCCGGGCAAAATACCTAATGTACGGGGTACTTGTACAAAAACATCTTCAAACAATATCTGCCAAGCCTCGCGTGCCGATTCCGAAACGGCTCCTACGTGCCTATCCGCCAAACGCTCCACCCAATCCTGTCCATTCACATCTATCGTCCACGCTTTCTCAAAGATATATTCATAAGGGAACTGATTGATATCCAGCCCTTCCAATGTAGAACCTATACCTTTTAAGTTGTCTCCTCCGTTTATCAAAGCGTTATCGAGCCTGTCACCGCTCTCCTTTACATTTCCGGTCAACGTGGTATTACCTCCGAAATTCCCCAAATAACACCAAATATAAGGCTGTCCATGAAATTTCTCCGTACTTTTCCACAGCTCTACATTTTCACAATGATAATCCAACAAAACCAATTTATCGGACGGAACCCCGGTCAACAGAGCTTTCACCCGAGGTGCTGTCCACAATTTCCGATCGTGATAAAACATCCATGTCATTTGCAACCACACGGCATCGGGGTCGGCAGCAGCCAACGATTTATACATATCCGAAGATACCTGTGCCAGATATTCGGGCTCCCAGCTCGGCGGATCCACCTCGTTAAAAGGATCCACACCATAAATATGGTCTGTCCCGAACATCTTTTCCTGTTCTTCCAAGAAACTCTTTTGAATCTCTGCAAAAAGCGGTTCTTCGGGATTCAAGAAATGACAGCGATACGAATCGGCGAAACCCGCCCATTTTCCCAAATACTGAATATTGGCATCGGGGTGAATCCGTTTCAAAGCAGCCGGCACATGACCTGCAAAAGCGGGCAATACCGGCGTCATGTTCAATTCACGCTCACGAGCCAAAATCTTTTTCTGCAACTCGGCCTGAGATTCCAGCCATTGCATGGGTAACGGCCCGTTCCAGCCATCGATATTCGCCATGCGATGCCACGGCAAATAAACCGGGCCCGTAAAATAAGAACGAATCTCTTCATCGGTCAGCCCTATTTTTTTCCACACTTTATACCACACCATCTCTTGGCCGGTTATAGCCAATGGCATATTCACTCCGTTCAACGCCATCCAATCGATAAAACGCTCCCAATCCTTCCATTTCCAAAAAGGCATGGAATACCCGTAAGTACAATAATTCAAGAAAAAGCGATTATCCACTTTCGCTTCTACGACGACCGGTTTTTCCACCATAGGCAACACATCGGGCATTTCGACCGGAATATCGGCATACCACGATACAGTCGTCAGACAATAATATTTCAAATAATAATTCAATCCGGCAGCCATCGAATTAGCGTTATTCCCGCTAATGTGGATTTTTCCGTCCTTACTTTCCAACGAATAGTAATCCCTATCCTCATCAGGAACTATCTCGAACACGAATCGATCGGCATATTGGGGAATTAAACGATGAGTAAGTTGTTCCACGGCCAACACATCGCGATCCTTCGAGGAACAAGCCGTCATTCCCAATAGCATAAAAAACGAAGCAATAAAAAATAGTTTTTTCATCTTTCTATAATTTGATATAAATATGCTTTTTGTACAAGAAAAAGGCAATGAGCCAATTAAACATAAGAAAGGCGAGCGCATAGGCCAAACTGCCTCCGTAATTCCCGAAAAGAGGCTGCCATATTCCTTCGAACGATATTGTCGTCCATTGGAGTTTACGGAATAACCCTCCGGCAATTTCGCTGAATATATAAATCGATAACGGATTTACGCCTACTACCAAGAACGGAAACGACCAGCGCGTCCTCTTCGAATCGTCGATAATATAAATGAGTGTCGCAAAAATCAGAGAGGTGATACCGCAAGTTACCAAAACGAAACTCGGCGACCACAGCCGTTTGTTCAAAGGAGCGGCATAGCTCCACAGATACCCGACAACGAACATCGATGTACCCCAAACCGCCAACTTCACGATTTGTGAACGTATCTCTTTTTCCCCGACGATAACCTTTCCGCAAAGAAATCCTATCATCACCTGAGCTATTGCCGGAATCGTACTCAATATCCCTTCGGGATCGACGAATTGAGCTCCGCCCAAATACATATGAGATTTTCCCAACACGGCATAATCGACCATAGAGACAATATTCCCGGCACATTTCTCAAATCCGTTCCCGAAAAGTTGCAGCAAATAATACCCGACAAGCAAAACGGCGATAATCGTCGGGAACAAACGATGACGAACAGTCACAGCCAAAAGAGCAACAATCCCGTAACAGATTCCCAGTCGCTGCAATACACCCATAATCCGTAAATTTTCAAGCGTATTGTATTCCCCGGTAGCAATAAACGCCAAAATCCATTTGAGGGCGACCCCCGACACGAAAATCAAGACCGCGCGCCGCAGGATTCGGGCAATCGAAATCCGCCAATCGAAATTCGATTTATTGAGCGACAAATAAATAGAGACTCCCATGATAAACATGAAGGCAGGAAAAACAAGATCGGCCGGTGTAAATCCGTCCCACTTCGCATGTTTCAAAGGAGCATATGCATATCCGCACGCTCCTGCATTGTTGACGAGAATCATGCCGCAAACGGTAATACCCCTCAACACGTCCAATGAAGCCAACTGTTTAAAAGTTCTCGTCAACGACATATCCAATACATTATAATCGAGAATAGGGTTAACACAGCTCCGATAAGTGTTTCATAAGGAATCAGTTTCAACCGGTCTCTAAACGTCAAATCGCAAACCCCTCCCGTAGCATGGAAAAACGACCCGTGAGGCAAATGATCCAGTACGGTAGACCCGGCATTAACCATCGCCGCACCCCATATCGACGAAACGCCCACTGCTAAAATCGTATCGGCAAAAGAGGCAGAAGCCAACGTAGCTCCCGCCGTAGTCGAAGCCGTAGCGGCAGACATTAAAATACCGGAAATAGGAGCAATCATATCCTTTCCCATACTCACATGATCTAACATGACCAAGATATAATCTTTCAAAGTCGAATCTTTAATCACACCGGCAATAGTCCCTGTACCGATCAACAACACGGCTATCACCGACATTTTCTGTAAACCGAATTCGATACTCGGCAATGCATTTTTCCATTGCCGCATACATATCAATCCGCACAATCCACCTGCCGGAAGAGCTACCAAAGGGTCTACGGTGATACTACACAAAGGTCGTAAAGCCAACAGGGAAATAGTCACGACGGGAGCCACCAAACTACTCCATAACGAAGGTAATCCATCGTCGTTTCCCATCTCCTCCTCATCGGTATGGACCTTACAAGGTTTCACCGGGAAAAAACGAGCTATCACGAACACGGTAAACAACAAACCTATTATGGCCGGTATAATATTGGCAAACATAACCGAGGGCAAATCGGCCCCAAAATTCTCGGCCGCAATAATCGTGTTAGGATTGGGCGAAATAATATTTCCGCATTTCCCTCCACCTATCATCACAAGCAGCAGTTGCGGAGTAGGAATCCCCAACCTCCGACCGATAGACAATGCAACCGGAGCTACCGTTATCACCGCTACATCGATAAAAACGCCTACCGCACACAACAACATCGTGGCAAACGCCAAAGCCAAATAGACACGTTTCTCACCCCAAAACCTGATTATCGCATTTGAAATAGTCATTGCAGCCCCTGTTTTTATCAGAACACCCGACAATACCCCCGCCGTCAGGATACGCAACACAGCCGAAGAGACATCTTTCACGCCCTCGGTCATCGACACAACGACTTCTTCCAAGGAGAAGCCTCCGGCCAAACCACCGATCAAAGCGCCCAAAATAAGGCTATAAGCCGGTGAAACTTTCTTGATTATCAAGAATATCGACACCAGCAATCCGATTAATGCACCTACCGTACTATCCATGTGTTCCTATTTGAATGGTTCGCATAATCTGTGTGACGACCTGCCTTATATTCTTCAAAGCAAAATCCCGATCCATTGCCTCCTGCAAAGAAACCGGAGCCGTCTGTATGGAAAAAATACTGGCAAATCCCATCTCGTTCAATATTTCGCACGCCTCCACACAACCGCCTATGGCAATTACCGGGACCGCCTCCTCTTTCGCATAACGCAAAATTCCGCCCAATGCTTTGCCCATACCGGTCTGTTTGTCCAATTTCCCTTCACCGGTAAAAATCAAATCGGCTCCCTGTATCGTCTCCCTGAAACGGAGCATATCCAAAACAATATCAATTCCCGATTGTAACTCGGCATTCAAGAATGGCAACACGCCGCCACCCAAACCTCCGGCCGCACCGGCTCCCGGAATTTCCGAAATATCCATCTGCCTCGTCTCCTTTATCACTTGCGCATAATGAATCATTCCCTTTTCCAAAAAATCGACTTCATCGGGAGAAGCACCCTTTTGGGGAGCGTAAACAGCGGCAGCTCCGCGACTACCGTAAAAAGGATTATTTACATCGCAAGCTATCGTAAAAGAAGTTTCACACAACAATTTGTTAGCCGAAGAACCGTCCACCCGAGCAATCTTCCCCAAACTTTCGCCAACAGGAGGAAGCTCCTCGCCCCGCTCGTCCAAAAAACGATAACCCAACGCCGCCAACAAACCGATACCTGCGTCGTTAGTGGCGCTGCCGCCGATACCCATGACAATGCGACGACACCCCCGCTGCAACGCATCGGCAATCATCTCGCCGGTTCCCCATGTAGTCGTGAGCAAAGGATTTCGTTTCTCTTGCGGAATCAAAGGCAAACCGCTTGCAGCTGCCATTTCCAATATAGCGGTCGATCCATCAGAAGTAATTCCGTATGCCGCTTCCATCGGATTCATAAGAGGATCGTGGACACGGCACGATACCCGCTCGACGGACATATTCGAGCAAATCGCCTCGACCGTACCTTCACCTCCGTCGGCCACAGGCACTACCACCACCGCACATTCGGGAAACACGTCGATAATCCCCTGCCGCGCAGAGGCTGCGATTTCCTGCGAACTCGCACATCCTTTGAAAGAATCAAAAGCCAAAATTACCCTTTTCATCACTCTCGCTCCAAAACATTCCAAATTTAATAAAATAAGACCTATTCCCCTTTATATCGTTCGACCAATTTAACCGCGCTTTGTAACGGATCTTCGAATGACGTAGAGGTATTGTGCCACGGAGCTTTTATCCAATTTTCCTCCCAACGGTCCAAATCGGCCCGCTGTTCCGAAAAATACAACTTCATACGGGGAATATAATAATCCTTTATCAACCCGCTCCAAAACCGGGCGGCATAATCTTCTTGGAAACCACCCCATGTCGTAATCAACCGCTTGGCATTAGCTTCGTAGGCATCTTTCTCCAAATCCGTTTTCCCCCAATCGCGAGCCATATCCACCCACTCTTCCAGTCGATACAACGGATGCGAAGCCAACAACTTATCCACATCTAAAAGAATCTCGACCGAACGATCCAACTGCTGCATGGCCGCCACCCGGTTCCCCAAAGAATCTTCTTTCAAAGCCCGTTTATAACAATCATCAGCTTGGGCGGCCAAATAATAAGAGGCATATTCAATGGCATCATTCACATACAGCGGCGACGATTCCAAACTATCGGCACACGACAAAAACAGTTCGACACCTTGCAAGAACGAATCGCTCACGTCCAACTTACTGATTCGGCGGGTATCCGGGACAACTGTTTGCCAAGTAAACCTGGGGTAAGAATACAACGAGCTATAAACTGTTTCCCTGAACCGCTGCCAAGCACTATCCATAGCCGCCGGGCAACCGCCGTAACGAGCCTTACAATAAACAGGCAGCCAAGAATCCAAATCTATCGAATCGGCCGTCCAACCCATATCGGCCAACAGTTCATAAACGACCTCGTTATTTTCAAGCCCTTCGGGAGCAGAACCGAACCCGATCAAATTACCGGCATTCGCACTATGCAAAGCTTCGGCCGAAGAGGTCGCATACATCTGCAAATCGCCCGTCATCGGAGTCTTTCCCCCAAAGTTCGGCACATAACTGAATATCCATTTTTTCCCATAAAAACCATCATGATTTTTCCATGTTTGTTCAGTACCCCAAACCCATTTCGGATAATCGTTTCCCAAATCGATAATAATCATTTTATCATCGGGAACCCTACTCAGCAAAGCCTGCAAGCTAGCCTTGTCCCAAAAATCGTGTTGATATCCGAAAGTCCAGCCTTGCGTTACCCAAACAGCATCGGGATTGCCGGCCGCAATCGAATGATATATAGATTCGCCGTATTGTGCCAATAACTTGTGTTTCCCGTCATCGTCACCCTCGGCGACAGGCAATTTCATCTCATTGAAACTATCCGACAGATAGTAAGTATTTTTCCCAAACTCTTTTTCCCACTCTTCGATAAAAAGTTTTCCTATCTCCTTAAAGTAGGGAGTCTCGGGAGGCAATACATAAGCGTTGTATTTTTCATCGAATCCGCCCCATTCCAAATGTTTGAATTGTATTTCGGGGTGTCGTTCGGCAAACGCAGTAGGTACAAAGCCGGCAAATGCAGGAGCAATAGGCTCCATACCCAGTTCTCGCATTCGATTCAATATCTTGTGTTGCAGTTTTATCTGCTCCTTCTGCCAACCGTTCGTAAGCGGGCCGTCCCAACCATTCAGATTCCCCATACGATGCCATGGCAAATGTGCCGGGCCGGTAAAAAAAGCCCGTATATCCTCTTCTTTCAATCCCATTTTCAGCCACACTCGCTCGGCAATCGCCTCGCTCGCTACGGTAGCCAACGGCATATTGACTCCCCGCAAAGCCATCCAGTCGATTTCCTTTTCCCAGCGTTCCCAATCCCAATACGGAGTTGTATAACCAAAAGTACACACATTTAAGAAATATCGGTACTCATACGGCGTAGTCTGCTTTTTCAAACTAAAATCGGGCCAAGTCTCAGGCAACTCCATATGTTCCCCACTCCATGTTTTCATCGCCGAGCAAGCCTCTCGTAAATAAGTATGGAACGCATAACAAATAGCCACCGAGCTGCTGCCTCTCAACGTGAGAATACCATTTTTAGCCTCTACCTCGAAAGTCTCTTTCCCATTCTCAGGAGCGATCTCCTCCAACTGTATATCGGCCGCTCTCTCCCCGATTTGCCGCTCGATTAAATCAAAAGCGGGTTGTATTATGCCGTCTTTCTCGACCGAAGACGAGTTACAAGCACACAGTACGATACAAAAAAGCACAAACAAACTACTTGATATGTGGTATTTCATGGAATTATTTTTTTAAATTAAACCTATTACCGAATAAAAATCGTGTCATGAACCACTTACAGACTCGATATATTGTAATATCTCTTGTAAGAACAGAAGCAACTCACGACACGATTTTCATGAACCTACACTCTATCTATCACTTTATGATAAGTTTTTGTATCGCTTTATCAACAACGATCAAATAAACACCTTTTTCTATCGGCAATTCCAAAGCCGAATGATTGGCTATGATTCCTTCATAAACCAATCCGCCGGTCATACTGTACACCTTAGCGGTAGCAGCTTTATCCAACCCCGTTGCATAAACGATATTCCCACTATTCCAAATGCGAACAACATCTTTTACATTTCCTGTGATACCACTCAAAGAAGAGTACTCTACGGCTCCCACCGAAGGAGTAGCAGGACGCGCATTACCCAATTGATCGACCGTGGGAATCTCCACGCCATCTACCACGGCGATACCTGCACCCGAAGCAATACTGTTTTCTGCAATCATCGCAACCTTCATATCGCCCGAAAGAACACTTGTCTGGTGATTATAGCTCACATCTCCCCCGTCCCACGGATTTTGTTCGGTAGCGGCGAAAATGACATCGCTATCGAAATTAACGGCTTTATTCGAACCGTCGGCAAAAAATCCGTCAGAAGCAGCTACGTATAAATTGTTCTTGCAAACCGGTAATACAGTTTGGGGCAAAGGTTGGTTATTAGCATCGACTTGTCCTGCCATATAAAAGGCAACTATATCGAATCTCGATTCGTCGTCCATCCACGTATTGCTATAATTTTCAGCAAACAAATTATTCACGAAAGTAGGCTTCATAGTAGTGGCTGATCTTGACCATACGCAAAGAGCACCACCATTGCTTCCCAAATTACCGACAAATGTACAATTTACAATAACCGGAGAAAAAACATCAACAGTGGTCGCTGTCTGCATATAAATAGCGCCACCACGATCGTCTGCTATATTGTTGGCAAATGTAGAATTAGCAATATAAACACGGGGAGACGGGTTCTTTGCCGTCGCATTTACTCCTATGGCACCACCCGCAGCCCCTTCATTTTCCACGAAAGAACAATTTTCAACACGCAATTCCGAATCTCCATAAGCACAAACGGCACCGCCTCCATAAGAAGCACCGCATCTGTTTTTGAGGAATAAGGAATTTTTCAAAAAAGCATTGGAACCACTCACCCGCATCACACCGCCATTATTGACTTTACTGCTAAGAGGTTCGTAATTATTCGAAAACTGACAGTTATTAGCGTTCAGTGTCGAATTGCCACTCAATCGGATAGCAATATTCTTAAAACCATCGATGATAAGATCGTTTAATGAAATCACAGATGCTTCACCGACCGTAAACAACGATTCCAACCCTTTTATGGTTACTCGTTTTCCATTCTTTTTATTGATACCGTTAAAAGTTAGCGTCTTTCCTTTGATGGCAATACCGGTTCCTTCACCGTAATCCAACACTTCTCCATCGAAATTAAACTCGATGACACTGCCCGATTCGGCATGTTCAATCACATACACCAACCCACCGGCTGCTACCGGGTCCATGTCGGCCGTCGTTACTTCCAAAGTTTGTGCAAACATCGTACTTGTACACAATGCAAGTACACACGTTAAAAATGTAACCTTCTTCATAATAATTTAAAAATTTAATGGTTAATATAGATATTTAAAACTGCTATTCTGATAAGCATTAGAAACTCGAATAACATAAAGTCCATTTCGAGAACCTTCCGGTAAAACTATATTCGTTGCATTATCTACATTTTGTGTCTTTACCAATTTTCCCGATATGTCATAAATATTCACCTGAGACGTTGTTTTGAGATTACTAAGCGAAAAACCGTCGGCACTCCTGATAAGGTTTATTTCCTGCAAGGAAGTAGCGTCATACACTGCACTCCCCTCGGCTTCGATAGTAACGAATACAGGTAAATGATCCGATACATCTGAAAGTGTCAGACCCGGTTCTTCGGTAACGACACCCGTCTCCGTGGTTGTATATTTAAGAGAATCATCGGGTCGATAAGAGATAATCATATCTATGCACGACGTAGGGTCCTTAGCCGGATAGGTATATAAAGCCGTATTGTTCAGTATCGAAAATCCATACTCTTTGAAAGTCACCATTGCCCGATAAGTAGGCTGAGCATTGAAGTCGCCAGCGATAAAGACAGTCTTATCACTTTGCCGTGCAAAGCGGATAGCCCATTCTGTCGCAGTATCTCGGTCATCGGCATTAAGAGAATAATGCGTACAAAGGAAATAGAAGTTGTCAAATTCGGCAATGAGAAAACCGCGGGACTCCTTGTCTTTCGAAGTATCCGATGGGGCAAAAGACTTGGTTTTCACCGATATAGGTTCTGTCTTCGATAAAATACCTATGCCATAATAAGTCCCCACCAAAGCAAAAAACTGCGAATGCATGCCAGTAGATTCGGCCAGTTCGCTCAAATAATCATGATTAAAGATACCTAACGAACGGTTATCGACTTCTTGCAAAGCCACGATATCGGGATTTTGCGTATTGATAATGGTAGCAATATCGGCCAACCTCGATGAGGTCATACTATGACCTTTAATGTTATAAGAAAGTAACTTCGTCGTTCTAGCCGATATAGAACCAGTACATAAACTTATAAACAAAATCAATATCGATAATGTAAATACCCTTTTCATAACAAGAAATCAATATTTTACATACTCCAATTCTGTCACAATAGGCAAGTGGTCGGATAAAACAGATTGAACGGTTTGAGTTCTCACAATTTTCCACCCTTGTTTAGGTCTGGCGAAAATATAATCTATCTTTCTCTTGGGGTTCCAAGCGGGAACAGTAAAACCGTAATCGGTTGCCAAAAACCAATTTTCCAACATACTATACTTAATTTCCTTTGACGAAGGAGCTGTATTAAAATCTCCTCCTAAAACCACAGGGTATCGATAATCATTGAAATGCTCGGTAATAAAAGCGGTCTGTGCTTCTCTCGTCTTTGGCAACTGATAATCCAAATGTGTCGATGCAAAACAAATCGTATCTTCGCCTATTTCAAACAGACCCTCTAACAGAGCTCTACGTTCATGCGCTTTATTGGGCCACGGCAAAAAAGTTTTCTTCGTATCGATATAAGGGTATCGGGAAAGGATTCCTATACCATAATATCCACCCTTATAATCGATTGTTTTCCCATACACGCCAAACATCTTTGTAAAATATGCCAATTCCGAAATATAGTCACGCCCGATTTGATGCGGAGCTCTCTCTCCTCTATCGGTTTTACAATCTATTTCCTGCAACGCAACGAAATCGGGATTGAAAGACTTTATATGCGAAGCCAGTTCCTCCAACGATGCCAATTCTCCAAAACGAATATTATAAGTCATTACCTTTATTCTCAAAGTGTCTTGTGCATATACGTTTCCAAACTGGTATAAAAACACGACAATCAAAAGATATTTAAATGCTTTCATTTTCTACGGTTTTGAAATTTTCAACACAGAAATAATAGGGAGATGATCGGATGCATTTACTCCCGTAACGACAGTATGAGAAACAACATTAAAATATTCCAAAGGCCTGTAAGCGATATAGTCTATTTCCCGATTGGGCGCATTAGAAGGAATTGTAAAATTTTTCGGATCTGTATTCGTCCTGACAAATCCGGCAGCTTCCAACTTGTCGATAATCGAATTATCCGGTTTCGAATTAAAGTCCCCTCCTAAAATAATAGGAAAGTCGCTTTTAGAAGAAAGTTCTTCCATCATAACGGGGAATTGTCTATCCCTTTCCGCCTGAGTAACGGATAAATGGGTTACCGCCAAATAAACATCGATTCCATTGAACTTTATCTTGGCTGTCCCCAAAACGTTACTTCCCGTAATAGTCAGTCCATCTATCTCTTTCGGGAGATCATGATTTACGATTTCGCTCATTTGAAAAGAAGAAAGGATAGCTGCACCATAAGCCCCGCCTTGAAAATCTTTTTGTTTGAAAAAATAATAATACGGATAACCGGCCAATTCTGCCAATTCTTTAGCCTGATCCACACCCAAACTTCTTGTCGTTTTATAATCTACCTCTTGCAACAAAACTACATCTGGCTTTTTGCTTTTTATCACATTCGCAACGTTATTCACATCTGCGGTTGTTGTTTCACCCGATACACCATAATAGGGTGCACAGTGTTTTATGTTATAACTCATCACGACCAGGTTTTCTTTGGGTTCAGTGTTACCACCCCAACCGGCATCTCCTTGCGGTTCATTGGCTTTACTACAACCCATAAAAACAGCACTGATACTCATCATCAATATAAACACACGTTTCATCGTAATCATATTTTATCGTTCATTAATATCCACACTATTAGGATTCTAATAGTGTGGATTAGAAATTCAACCTATTCCGGCCAACCGGGATTTTGACCCAACAGAGGATTTTTCATTCTTTCCTCATAAGGCACAGGCCACAAATAATGCATAGCCGGATCGAAATAACGGGGACCTCCTTCTGCTCTCGATTTTTCGTAAATCACATCGCCGAATTCATCGACTCCGGTATCGGGATAAGGATTAGCGCCCAAATCGTTCATACAAACGGTTAGACTAGGCCCTGTAATAGCCCGACCAAAACGCAATTCACCTTCTCTCCAACGCATTATATCTGCATATCGCATACCGTCGAACGAAAGCTCGATACGTCGCTCTCTCTTTATTTCGGTCCACAAATCGAGATTCCACTGTTGCAGCTCCTTCAAATCCATTCGATGCATACCCACTCGATCTCTCAAACGATTAATAGTCTCATCGATTTCAGTTTGGGTCAATGTCCCGTTCATCTTATAAAGAGCTTCTGCATAAATCAAAAGAACCTCTGGATAACGAATTACGTTCAAATTGGTGTGAGACCTGTTGGCATTTCCAGCAATACTTATCTCGTTGTATTTTTTGAAATAAAAGCCGGTTATCCCGTTAGCTCCGTTCCGGCCGGGTTGTAACGACGAGAAGCGTGGTAACTGAAATATATCGTTCGGACGGCGATATTCGGCATCTCCATCGTCACCGCCACCCCATTGATCACCGGGAGTAAACAACGTCATTCTCATTCTCGGATCCCTGTTTTGGAAATAATCGGCATAATGTTCCTCAGGATACTTATACAGAGGTGACGTTTTTATATCTGTACGTTTATAATACTCCAATCCCGGCTTAGCAGGCATACCATCGATACATAAATAAGCATCGACCAACGTTTTGGTAGGATTAAATCGAATAAAATCCACCGGCGAACAAGTCTCGTTCGACATGTTGTTATTGCGAATATCATTCACATAGATACTGGAAATAATCGCTTCGTTATTATCTGGATTATTTTCTATATCACCTTCGAGATGATATAATTTTTCATAATCATAAAGATCGTAGGGGCCATCGTCTATAATCTCTTTGGCAGCTTTGGCAGCAATATCATAACGTTCGTTTTGAAGGGCGATACGCGCTTTCATCGCCAAAGCCCCCCAGCGGTCTATACGACCTACATTATCTCCCGTTTGCCTTTCATGAGGTAATTTCGAAGCAGCCCAATCCAAATCGGTCATTAAGCTATCGATAACTTCACTTCGTGGAGTACGAGGTCCATAAGCTCCTTCGGACGTAATAACATGGTTAATCCAGGGAACATCTCCAAAAAAAGTCGTCAACATAAAATATACCCACGACCTTATGACCTTCACCTCGGCGGCATAGACATCTTTAACATCTTGGTCGATTTCGGCCCGATTGTAATTATCTAGGAAATTATTGCAAGTGTGAATATGTCCGTAAGAATATCTCCAATACGAAGTAAAGGGGAACCCATCGGTATAAGCATGTTTCCCTCCCGATACTTTGGAAAGTCCGCTGTTTTTATTACCCCATATTACAGTTTCGGCCGTAGACTCTGCCCATTTAATCAACAACTCATATTCAAATGTTTCATAACAAGGATACAATGCCGCGCGCAACTGCTCCTCCGTCTTCCAATAAGTTTCATTAGTCACGGAATCCTGAGGATATCTGTCTAAAAAATCATCGTTACATGAAACCAACAATGATGCCAACGGCAAAAAAGCCGCAATATATTTAATCGTTTTCATATTCAATGGTATTTATTAAAATGAAAGAACTAAACCGAATACGTATGTCTTTACTTGGGGGTAAACATCACCTGAAGATTCCCGTACTTCCGGATCATAAGCACCGAAATATTTAGTGAATGTCAGTAAATTATCTGCCGACGCATACAATCGCAACCCCTCTATTTTCCATCGATTAAGAAGTTTTTTGGGAATAGAATAACCCAATTGTACATTTTTCAAACGCAAATACGAAGCATCTTCTTTCCAATAATCACTGAATAATAAATTATGAGATTGAGCTTGATACAGTCTAGGATATGTGGCATCGGGGTTGTTAGGAGTCCAGCGATCCAAATGTTCTACCTTAGGAATAGAATAATCGTTGATAAAACAGTGACGGGCTTCATCTGACAGATAACCATTTACTTTCCCCACTCCTTGGAAATAAAAACTAAAATCCCAATCTCTCCATTGCAACTGGCCTCTCAATGAATAGGAATAATGCGGATACGGATCGCCAAATACAACCTTATCATATTCATCTATTTCTCCATCTGGAATTCCACCGGGTCCAGAAATATCTCGATATTTAATATCTCCCGGTTGTGTTATAGCTTCTGCCGCTTTTGGAATAGCGAACTTAGGATTAATATACTTTCCATTACTATCGACACCGCCAAAGTCATCAATCTGTGCCAAACCATCGGTCAAATAACCATAATAAGCGTCGATAGGATCTCCTTCTCTACGAATGTTATTGGTTAATCGAGGTTCACTCGTTCCTAAATCGACAATTTTATTCTTGGCATCAGAAAGATTAAATAGCAAATTATATTTCACTTCTCCAATCTGGTCTCGCCAACCGATTTCAAGCTCCCAACCTTTATTTTCGATTTTACCCATGTTTTCATAAGGCAAATTAGCCGTTCCGGTGATTCCTACGACCGTAGGATAAACAGGTTTCACCAATGCATCGATATTATCTTTCTTAAACCAATCGAAAGAAGCGGTCAACCTATTATTAAAGAAAGTTAAATCTACACCGACATTCAACATTCTTATCGTTTCCCACTTGATATTGGCATTTCCCAATTTACTTTGTTGAAAACCGATATTCTGTTTTCCTCCGATCGGATAACTTTCTCCCGAATCAATAGGAGTCAAATATGGATAATAATCGCTACCCACATTCTGGTTTCCTAATTCACCCCAAGAAGCCCTCAGTTTACCGGAACTCAACACAGGTTCTGCAAACTGCATAAATTCTTCTCTGGAAAAATTCCAACCAGCCGAGAAAGATGGAAAATATCCCCAACGATTATCCCTAGCGAAGCGAGAAGTACCATCGATACGCATATTCGCTTCTACCAAATACTTTCCATCAAACGCATAATTCACACGGCCGAAATAAGAGCGTAAAGCCCAAGAACTCTTCGTACCGCTATTCGTAATATCCTCGGTCCCTGCATCGATCACATAAATGCCATCAAATGGTATTTTCTTACGACTCGCGCTTAAACTACTGAAATTATACCACTCTTGCGAATATCCCAACAGAGCTCCAATTTCATGTTTATTGATCTGCTTCTGAAAATTCAAAGTTAACTGTAAGGTTTGAGTCAAAGCATCTTGATGTGCTTGGCTCACCGAATTTCTCATATTTTTATTAGCAGGATCGGGAGTCCCGTCTGAAAAATATTCCGGTAACGTAGGAGTAAACTTATCAGTTTCTCTGAAATAATAGTTCGCAGCATATTGTCCTCCTAAATTCAAACCGTCGATTATACGCAAATCCGCACTCACGATAGTATTCAATGTACGAGATTTTCTCTTTTCCTCTCCACCCTCTGTGGCAACATAAACAGGATTATTTATACTCCCGCTGGACCAATATTCGGTGTCTTCCCATAATCCCATCTCATTTTGTTGTTGCCATTTCACCGGTAACAGCGGAGACATGCGTTGGGCTAAACGAAATACACCACCAGTACCCGAAAATCCGGACGCATTACGGTAATAATCGACAAAACTGACATTCCCGTTTATTTTCAATCGATCGAAAACCTCTGTATTCACATTGATTCTCGCATTGTGCCGTTTTGTTTTAAATGCATCACCCACGACCAATCCATCTTGATCTAAATAACCGTAAGACATAAAGTAGCTGCTTTTCTCGCTTCCACCTCTTACACTTACCGAGTGGCTCGTTTGCAACGCATGTTTCTTAAAAATTTCATTCACCCAATCTGTGTTCGAATATTCATTGGGATACATTCCCGAATCATATTTTTCAAAAGCATCCACATCATAAGGTCTGGAAAAACCGGCGGCAGACATTGCCTCGTTAGACAACTCCATATACTGCCGGCCTGTTACCAATTCCGGCAAAGCGGTAGGTGTTTGCATACCCACATATCCCGAATAGGTCAATGTAGCCTTCTCCTTTCGTTTGCCCTGCTTGGTTGTAATCAAAATAACCCCGTTGGCCGCACGAGCTCCGTAAATAGCGGCAGATGCAGCATCCTTCAAAACCGACACACTCTCTACATCGTTGGGATTCAACAAATTCAAATCTCCACCCGAAACTCCGTCAATCAATATAAGAGGTGCGGTACTACTATTTATGGTACTGACACCACGAACCGTTATTGAAGGCACGGCTCCGGGCTGCCCAGACGAAGACGTAATGCTCACACCCGGTAATAAGCCTTGTAACCCCGCACTGACATTAGCGACGGGACGGTTTTCCAATTCATCTCCTTTTACCATAGATACGGCCCCGGTTACGTTCACCTTCTTCTGTACGCCATAACCGACGACCACCACATCGTCCAAAGAAACAGAACTCTCCATGAGAGAAACATCTAACACCCCGGCCTGTAATACCTCTTTTTTCGTTTCCTTATATCCGACATAAGAAAATTTCAAAGTACTACCCACGGGTGCGTTTAACGAATATTTACCGTCCAAATCGGTACTGGTTCCTTTCGATGATCCCTCTACGGCAACAGACGCTCCGATAATAGGCTCGCCGGTCACTTGATCTACGACAGTACCTTTGACCGATACGATTTGTTGCTCTTTCGATGCAGCTCCCGAACTGTCTTGTTCCTTTTGATTGTATAAAAGAACACTATTATCCAAGAAACGGAATCCGACATCTGTACCCTTAAATAGTTGGGTCAGCGCCGTCTGCAAACTCACATTTTCGACCTTCAAGGAAACGGTCTTGTTCGGGTCTACAAATTCCTTACTATATGCCACATTTACAACAGCTTGCTCCTTTATCTGCTCCATCGCTTGTTTCAATGTAACATTCTGAATGTTTAACGAGATTTTCTGTTGCTGAGCATAAGCAACCCACGGAAAAGCAAGACAAAGCCCTCCTACCATACACCATTTTCTGATGTATGAAAAAACGTGTTTTTTCAGCATAAATTTCTAGTGTTTATATGTTATTAGACTAATTATTTTTCTTTCACAGCATATACATTCTCCGATATTTCATTAAACTTAATTGGGGTAATGGCAGACATCATTTCAAAAATACCTGACAAATTGTTTAGCTTGCAGGTGAAATTATATGTGAACGCAGCTATCTTTTCACTGCGGATATCAAAAGAAACGTCAAATTGTCGAGACAATGTAGTCAAGACCTCTTCCAAAGGAGCATTTCTGAATATCAATTTATTTTCCTTCCAAACAGAAGCATCTTTATAATACTCGTTCTTCATGACTTTACAAAGCCTACTTCCTTTTTCATAAATTGCCGTCTGGCCGGGAGCCATCTGATACGTTCCCGATTTTTCTGCATACGGATAACTTATCACTATACCCCCTTCGTCCAACGTGGTCGTAACCACCGAATCCGTAGGATATCCCGATACGTTAAAACTCGTTCCCGTTACACGGATATTCATTTCGTCTGCCTGTACCATGAACGGTTTAGATATATCCTTCTTTACTTCAAAATAAGCCTCGCCTACTAACGATACTTCTCTTTTATCTTTCGCAAATTGCTCTGGATAAACCAACTTCGAGTCTGCATTCAACCACACTCTCGTTCCATCTTCGAGCAATACGACCAATCGTTCTCCCTTCAAAGAACAAACCTCTTTATAGACAGGCTTCGATAAATCGATATTCTGATAAGCCAAATATCCGACATTCAACAATACCAATGCAATGGCACAAGCCCATTTACAAACCGTCCAGACATTTCGTCTTTCGCTTCGACCTATTCTCTGCGCCAAACTCTCATATACGCCGAATTTATCGAAATCCGGCACATCGCATCCTCCCATTGGCAAAGATTCGGCATTTAACAGCCGGTTTATATCTTTGTCGATATGCCCGGATATATATTTCAATATCTCAGAATCGGTCTGATGTCGTTTTCTAAAATGCATGTTTCATTGGCTTTCATTATATAATACTATATAAATTTCAAAAAGTATTATATACAGATCTTACATTAACTTATTTTAAGCATTACATCAAAAGGGAAATAGCACACTTACGAACAATCTCCTTTATCTGTTTCAGAGACTGGCTATACTGGAATTTTATTGTATTGACAGAAAGATTTAGCTTATCTGCAATTTCTTGGTTAGAATACTTTCCCGAAATTTTCAAAGAAAAAATTTTCCTCCTTTGAGGAGACAACTGTTCGATAGCATGGCGCACCAAATCCAATTGCTCTTTATCCATATCCTCATCGTCTTGGTTGCCCCCGTCTATACGCTCCAATAACTCCAAACAATCGTCCAAAACAAAGATATGATTCTTGGGATCACGAAGGATAGTAAGTAAATCGTTTTTTAAAACGGTAAATAAAAAATGATTCAATGGGCGGCTCTCATCGAGAGAGGTTCGTTTAATCCAAACTTTCATGAAAAGATTCTGCACAGCATCTTCTGCCAGCTCTTTATTACACAAATATTTAAACGCAAGTCTATACACCTGCTCCGAATAAGTGTCATAAAGAATGGTAAAAGCTAACTGGTTACCCTGTTTTAACTGATGGGTTAAAGCGCTATCGTCCATTTCCTATTAATAGAATCTAAGAGCATTGCAAGATTGAAAAAAATATTGAAATAGCAAAAGAATTTCGATTAAAATAAGTTTGATATAATATTACATCTATATGAAAAATTATTATATAAATCCATTGTCCATATGGCTTTCGATCCAATATTCACGTTATATTTGTAGGACAAATTATACCCAAATGAATTACTTAGAAACAGAGAGATTAATATTACGACCATTTGCAGAACAAGACACAGAATCTCTGTTCATCATTCTTAGCGACGTAGAGGTAAACGCTTTTCTCCCCATGTTTCCATTAAAGGAC
>ERZ772883.1016-NODE-1016-length-24092-cov-6.968008_pt1 | contig 24092 bp, 20 predicted proteins | sample MGYA00580575_ERZ772883 | MGnify/ENA primary metagenome ERZ772883 (study PRJEB29015, sample SAMEA2737666) | human gut metagenome | biome: human gut; feature: human-associated habitat; material: faeces | place: China | collected 2012 ...
TTTAGCATAAGCTTTTTCTTACATTGTTCAATTTTCAAGGTACATCTCGCTCCCGCCGTCCTCGACGACAGCTTGTTTATTATAACTCAGCCTTTCGGCTTTGTCAAGAACTTTTTTCAAATTCTTTTGGAATTTTTTAAGTTCTCATTCTCAAGTTGTCTGCCGCTCTCTCGGGCGCTTGACTAATATAGCACCGGAAACGACTTATGTCAACACTTTTTTTCAATTTCTGCAATCTTTTTTTCGGTTTCTTTCCTCGTCTAAATATTGTGCTCAGAACCGGTTATAATACCCAATATGTATACGCCACGTTCATTAAAGGCCGAGTCCCCGCACCGGCGCTCTTTACCAGAATACAAATCAATATTGTCATCGGACTCTCTTAAAGCCATCTTTTCCGACTGCGGCGACTTTGAAGCGCGCGAACTTAGCTTTGGTCTTCGCGGCGGGATAAAGATAACCGCTTGCTGGCTCGACGGCATTGTCTCCGGCAACGAAGTCACCGAGGGGATCATCCGTCCGTTCACGGAGCTTCTGCGCTCCGCAGGTGTCCAGACCGAGCAGGACTGCATCTCGCAGGTGATGTCCGGCGCGGTGTACAGTCACTCAGCAAAGCGGCGGGACACGCTTGACGATGTTGTCGACGCTCTCACGCATGGCTTCTGCGCGCTTATATTCGACGGCGCGGCGCAGGCGGTATGCTTCGAGGTCAAGACAAGCAACACACGCTCTGTATCCGAGCCGACTCTCGAAAAATCCATCAAGGGCGCGAAAGACTCCTTCGTCGAAACTCTGCGCACCAACACCGCGCTCGTCCGTAAGCGGATATGCTCGCCGAAGCTCAAGGTCATTGAGAGCAGCATCGGCCGCAAATCGCACACAAAGCTTGCAATTATGTTCGTCGACGGCGTCGCCTCGCCCGATACCGTCCGCGAGCTTGCCTCCCGGCTCGACGCGCTCGATGTCGACGCGCTCCTTGCAACCGGTACGCTCGAAGAATATATAGTAGACGCGCCGCGCTCTCCCTTTCCGCAGCTTCTGCACACCGAGCGCCCAGACCGCTTCGCGATGTACCTGATGGACGGGCGCGTTGGCATACTCATTGACGGGCTGCCTATCGGCCTTGTCCTGCCTGTGACTCTCGCAGAGTTTATGAAAGTGACGGGCGACGCGAGCAATAACTATCTCGTCGCAACAGTGCTCACCGTGCTGCGGTACTTTGCGCTCTTTCTCAGTATTTTTCTCCCGGCGCTCTATGTCGCGATCGCGATGTACCACCAGGAGATGATCCCGACGCCGCTGCTGCTGTCGATCATTGAAGCGAAACAGAACGTCCCGTTCTCCACGGCGCTGGAGATCATGGGCATGCTCATTTCCTTTGAGCTGCTTCAGGAGGCTGGTCTGCGTCTGCCGAACCCGATAGGCGACACGGTGTCCATCATCGGCGCGCTGATAGTAGGCCAGTCGGCGGTCGAGGCGCAGGTCGTTTCGCCCATAGCAATAATCGTCGTTGCGGTCTCCGGGATTGCGGGCTACACCCTGCCGAGTCAGGACTTCGGCTCGGCGATACGGCTGCTGCGCTTCGTGCTCGTCATCGCGTCGATACTCGCGGGCTTCTTCGGCGTGGGCGCGGCACTGTGCCTGCTGACGCTGCACCTTGCGGACATCGACAGCTTTGGTGTGGACTATACCGCGCCACTTAGCGATGGCGAGCCGTCCCCGCTCCGGCGGCTTCTGCTGCAAAAGCCGAAGCCCCTCAACAAGTTCCGCGACCCGCACCTCAAAACTCCGGATAAAAGGCGGCAGAAATGAAAAAGGCGATCTGCGTTATCCTTGCGCTTGCGTCCGCGTTTACGCTCACGGGCTGCACAAGCGTGTACTCAAACTTCAAAGAGATAGAACAGCTGCTCGTCATCCAGGACATGGGGCTCGACAAGCAGGGCGGGGGCGTGCTGCTGTCGCTGTGCTCTGCGTCGGACGAGAGCACCGGCAACGTGCCCAAGCGGCTCTACGGTACCGGCGACTCGATCACCACGGCGCTTGAGCATATCTATAACTATTCCTTTGAAGATATTCTTTTCTGTTCCCACATCAGCCATGTGCTCATCGGAGAAAAAGCCGCCGAGAGCGGAATAGACGACTATCTGTCCTATATCTGCCGCTCCCCGATAATGCGCCTTGATATTCCTCTCTTCATCGTCAAGGGCAGCACAGCGCAGGACGCAGTGCTCAAGGTCGGAGACGGGAACCGAGGCATTGTCGAGATCATGGACTCCGTTGAGATGAGCGTCGGCCGCCTCGGCAACAGCAGTCTCTATACCGCGGCCGAGACGGTGCGCAATCTCGACCGCTGCGGCAGCTCCCTGATATGTGCGGTGGAGCTGGCCGAGCCGCTCGAAAGCGACAGCGGCGCACCGGCCGGCGACAGTACGTCCTCCTCAGAAGAGGATGGCTTCGCGACGCAGGATGATGGCAGCGGTAAGCTGACCACCGTCGTCTACGGCTACGCGGTCATCCGCGACGGTAAGCTCTGCAAATTCCTCGACCGCGACGAGGCTATCGCAGTCGGCTTTCTCACAAACAAGGTTGGGCTCACGAACGTCACCGTGCGCGACAGGCACGGCTCCCTCGTCGTGCTTGAAATCGACTCAGGCGGCAGCGAAGTTACGCCCGTCTGGTCCGGCACGGGCGAGCTGACTGGGCTGAACATCGCTGTCGACGTGCTCGCCTCGATCGTCGAGGTCAGCGGCAGCTCCGACACGCGCAGCGCGGAATACACCGATCACATCACGGCGCAGCTCGAAGCGCTGATATCCGACTACGTGAGCCGCGTCATGCTCACCTCGCGTGAGCTGCGTTCGGATTTTCTCTGTCTCGCCCAAACAGTCGAGCGCGACGATCCATCAGCCTTCCATATGCTGCCGCAGAGCTTCCCCGACCTTCTCCCCTCTCTCGAGCTTCAGATCAGCGTAAGCGGACAGCTCACGCACACCAACGACGTGAGGGATTTTTAATGGAGGGACTGATATGAACTCCGACAACAGATTCAACCGGCGGCAGCAGCTCGCCCTCGGCACGGTCATCATGCTCTCGCCCGCCCTGCGTCTTTTCCCGTCGCAGAGTGTCATCATGGCCGGGCGCGCAAGCTGGCTGTGCGCGGCGGCCGCCGTCCCGCTCCTTCTCGCGTGGCTGTATTTTATGAGCAGCTTCATGTCCCACCGGCAGCGCGGCGAGGGGCTGCCCGAGCTCATCCTGCGCACGCTCGGCCCCATCGCCGGTAAGATCACCCTCGCCGTGCTGAGCCTGTGGTTTCTGATATACGGCGGCTTTGTGCTGCGCTCCGGGGCTGACAGATTCATCGTTACCATCTACCCAAGCAGCGGCCCCGCCGCGTTCTCGGTCACGATGGGGCTCATTGCGCTTGCCGCGGTGCTGAAGAAGCCGCGCACGATGGTGCGCTTCGCGCGCATCGTAAAGCCCGTACTTATGGGCGTTTTGTTTATGGTGGCGTTCTTCTCGCTGTTCTCGCTCGATTTCTCAAATCTCCTGCCGGTCACGGTGCATGATGTTATGCCCGTCATGCGCGGCTCGGTCATCGCCGTCGATGTTGTCACGAGCGCCGTATTTTATATATGTATGCTCGAGGGCGGCTGCACCGACGGCAGCGCCGGGCGCTTCGGTGCATTCTCGCGCTGGCTCACCGGCTCCTGCCTGCTGCTGACGATGCTCAGCGTGATAATCGTCGGCTCTTTCGGCGCGGAGCTGTGCGTGCGCCTGACGAAGCCTTTCTTCGCGCTGGTGCGTAACCTTGTGTTCTTCAAGACCGTGGAGCGCGTAGAAGCACTCGTCGTGATGCTCTGGATCTTTCCGGATTTCCTGCTCGTCTCCTCTGTGCTGTACTCCGCGCAGTACTGCCTGCGGCTCATCTTCGGGAAGGACCCGACATATAACGGCGAGCGCCTGACCGACTTCTCCGGCGGGCGCTGGGTGATATGGCTCTGCTGCGCCGTGTGCGTCGCGGCGTCCCTGTTCATCGCGCCGACTCCCGCTTCGCTCGATTTCTGGTCGGCGACGATCGTCCCCTACGTGAGCCTTGCCATCTTCTTTGTGCTCCTCCCGCTCGTGTACGCCGCGGGACGCATGAGAAAAAGCATATAAGCAGCACCGCCTGAGAGCGCGAAACTCTCAGGCGGTGCATTATTATATATAGGTAGGTGTTTTACTTTATGAAGTCCGCAAGCTCTATCTGCGCAAATCCGGGGACATACTCAAGCTTCGTCTCGCCGAGGACAGCCTCCATGCGCTCCGCGTAATCGGCGTTCGCCCAGTATTTTCTTGCGGTCATCGGGGTGTTCTGGGAGGTGTAGTCGATAACGCTGTCAGGATTGTCCGGCAGGCGGAGAATGATATGGTAGCCGTAGTCGGACTGCACGGGCTCGGAAACCTCGTATGCCTCCAGCGCCTTTACCGCGTTCTCAAACTCCGGCACCATTTTGCCCTCAGTGAAAGTGTAGCCGTCGGGGTAAGTGGTCTTGCCGGTGTCCTCGCAGTATTCCTCCTTGAGCTCGGCAAAGCGCTTCATAAGCTCGCTCTGGTCGGTTATCGCGGCAAGCTCCTTGTATATCTCGTCGGCCTTGGCCTTCTTGTCCGCCTTGTCCGCATCGCTCAGCTCCTCGCCGGTGGACGGATCCTTCGTCATAATGAGGATGTGGTTTGCGGACATATAGCCGTTTTCCTTGAGGTAGCTGAGTGCGTCCTCATCGGAGACAAGCTCGGAATCCTCACCGTAGAGTGCCTTGAAGTTCTCCTGATACTTGATGTTCGAGAGCGTCATGAGCTCGTATGCATCCATGGTCAGGTTCATCTCGCCGAGCTTCTCGACAAGATCATCCTCAGTCCCGTCCTCGCCGCAGATACTCTCGGTGTCGGACTTCTTCTGCTCAGCGAGCCGCGCAGCAAGCGTCGTCTCGTCAAGCTTTATCCCGTTCTCCCCGGTGAAGGCGTCGATCGCAGCAAACTGCCGGATCGTGTTTTCCGCGCTCTGCACGGCACGCTGCGCGAAGGTCGTGCCAGAATCATCAACGCTGTCGCCCCAGCCTGCGCTCATACCGTAGTACATTGCCATCTGGGTGAAGTAGTTCTCTATCTGCTTTGCGTTCATGTAGAGCCAGCCATAATACTCGCCCCATGTGACCTCGCGGCCGTTCACCGTGGCGACGATCTCGTCGTCGGCATGGAGCGCGCGCAGCGCGTCATAGTCCAGCGCCGGAGTTTCGACGGCAGCAGTCTCCTGTACAGGAGTCTCCGTTGTCTCGGCGGATGCCGCATCGCCGGTGCTCTCAACGCTGCCGCAGCCGGCCGCAAACGCGAAGGCCAGGCACACTACAATTATCAGTGCTATCAGTTTTTTCATATTATTCTCCGTATCATTGTTATTTTGTGCTGATTTATTCTGCTTTCAATAATAACTCAGTCAATCATTTTGTCAAGTGCTTTGTTCGGCGGTTTGTCCGCAGGCCGCCCAATCGGCGGCAAAGCCGCGCGCCTCGTCGATAACGCGGTTCTTGTTCTTTATCTTCAGGCTGAGGCAGGGCTTCGACCCGGCCTCCACGCGCAGGCGGTTCTTGTATTCCTCCCTCGCGTAAAGCGCCGATACCTTTTCCATGTCAAAATCACTCAGGGTAAAGCGCAGCGTCCCCTGCCTCTGAGAGATGTCGGTTATCCCGGCGCGCCCCGCCTCGCCGCGCAGCAGCGCCACATGGATAAGTGCATTGACTCCCGGCGGCGTCTCGCCGAAGCGGTCGATGAGCTCGTCTGTCAGGTCATCCGCCTCCTCCTCGGTGCGGATGAGCGCGATGCGCCGGTAGATATCCATGCGCTGCTCAGGCGAGGAAATGTACCTGTCCGGTATGTTTGCCGCGACGGCGAGGTCGGCGGAGCATTCCGCGCGCGTCGGCACCTCTATGCCGCGCGCTTCGAGCACCGCTTCGCTCAAAAGCTTCATATACATATCGTAGCCGACGTCGATCATGTGCCCCGACTGTTCCGCACCTAAGAGATTGCCCGCACCGCGTATCTCAAGGTCGCGCATGGCGATCTTGATACCGGAGCCGAACTGCGCGAAATCGCGTATCGCGTTGAGGCGCTTCTCCGCGACCTCCGTGAGCACCTTGTCGCGCCGAAAGGTCAGATATGCCGAGGCACTGCGTGTCGAGCGGCCGACGCGCCCGCGGATCTGGTGCAGCTGTGCAAGGCCGAGCTTGTCGGCGTCCTCGATTATGAGCGTGTTCACGTTCGGTATGTCTATGCCCGTCTCGATGATCGTCGTGCAGACGAGCACCTGCACCTCGCCGGAGACCACGCGCTCCATCACGTTTGAGAGCATAGCCTTATCCATCTGCCCGTGAGCAACGGCGATGGTCACATCGTCGAGCAGCTCATGCAGCCTCTTCGTCGTGCGCTCTATATCCTCAACGCGGTTGTGCAGGTAATAGACCTGCCCGCCGCGCTGGAGTTCGCGGCGTATCGCGTCGGCGATAACGCCCCAGTCATGCTCCATGACGAAGGTCTGCACCGGGAGCCTGTCCTCAGGCGGCTCCTCGATGGTGGACATATCGCGTATGCCGCTCATCGCCATGTTCAGCGTGCGCGGTATCGGCGTTGCGGAGAGCGTCAGCACGTCGACCCCGCGGCTCATCTCCTTGATGTGCTCCTTGTGCGTCACGCCGAAGCGCTGCTCCTCGTCCACGACGAGCAGGCCGAGATCCTTGAACTTCACGTCCTTGCGCAGGAGCTTGTGCGTGCCGATGACAAGGTCGCACTTTCCCGAAGCGAGGTCTGCGAGCAGTCTTGTCGTCTGCGCGCTGGTCTGGAAGCGGCTCAGTACGCCGATGTTCACCGGGAAGCCGAAGAACCTCTGCAGCGCCGTCTGATAATGCTGCTGGGCAAGCACTGTCGTCGGCACAAGTATCGCCGCCTGCTTGCCGTCGAGCACGCATTTCATCACCGCGCGCATTGCGACCTCGGTCTTGCCGAAGCCGACGTCCCCGCACAGCAGTCTGTCCATCGGCACGGAGGACTCCATGTCCCCCTTTATCTCCGCCGTGCAGCGCAGCTGATCGTCCGTCTCCGTGTAGCCGAAGTTCTCCTCGAACTCGCGCTGCCACTCGCTGTCCGGCGCAAAGGCGTGCCCCGGCAGGCGCTGGCGCTCGGCATAAAGGGCGATGAGCTTTTTCGCCATGTCCTTCGCGGCGCTCTTTGCGCGGCTACGGGTCTTCACCCAATCGCTGCCGCCCATCTTTGAGAGCTTGACGGGTTTCTCCTCGCCCCCGCCCGTGTACTTTGACACAAGGTCGAGCTGCGTCGCGGGAACGTACAGCGTGTCTGTCCCGGCGTAGTTTATTTTTATATAGTCCTTTTCAAAGCCGTCCACCTGCATCTTTATGATACCGGCAAACTTACCGATACCGTGGTTTTCGTGGACGACATAGTCGCCTATCGAGAGGTCGGCGCAGGAATTGATGCGCTGGCGGTTCGGCGGCAGCTTCTTTACCGTGCCCGCCTTGCGCCCGTGGCCGCGCAGCAGCTGCGAGTCCGTAAGTATCGTGAGCCGCAGCGCCGGGTACTCTATGCCCGCGGATATTGCGCCTATCGCGATGGAGCAGCGCCCCGGCTCAGGCAGCTTTTTAAGCTCCGTGTATATGATCGCGGGTATGTTTTTCTTCCCGAAGAGCTCCTGAAGCACCTTCGCGCGCCGCTCATCGCCTGCGAGGACGACGACCCGGTACTCCTGTTTTAAGTACGCCTCGACGTCATCCGCCGCGGCCTGCGCGTTTCCACCGTAAGACGGCAGCTGCTTTGCCGAAATGCTCGTGAGCGTCTTCGGTGCAACGGGGCAGCGGCCTGTCGTAAAGGAATCGGCCATGTACACCGGCCATTCGGGCAGGGTCCTAAAGAACTTATCCGTACCGAGCCTGAAGCTGTCCGCCCCCGCGGCGATAAGTCCGCGGCGCTGAAGCTCCGCGATGTCCGCGCCGAGCTGCTTTTCATAGTCGCGCAGCTTTTCGGCGCAGTGGTTCGGCTGGTCGAGGAACACAAAAGCGTCGGGTGGTATATAGTCCGCCGCGCAGGCCATCGGGTATATCATCGGCAGGTACCTGTCCGCGTCCGATATCAGTATGCCCTGGCTGAGTCTTTCAGCGTCCGCGCGCATGTTCGCCGCGAGGGTCGATGCCGTCTCGCTGCTGCGGCGCTTTGAGTAGTTCAGCGCGAATTTTTCTATCTCCCCGCACAGCGCCGGTATGCCGCCCTCGGCAAGAGACGGCAGCGCCTCCGTCGCCGGAAGTATCACGCACTCGTCCATGTGCTCCGTGCGGCGCTGGCTCGATATCTCAAAGTGCGCCATTGAGTCGATATCGTCGCCCCAGAACTCTATACGCATAGGCTCGGTATCGTGCGGCGAGAAGAAATCGAGAATGCCGCCGCGCCGCGCGTATTGGCCGGGTCCTTCGACCTGCTCCGTGCGCGAGTACCCGCAGCTTATGAGCGCCGTCTCCACCTCATCGGGCGGGTATGTGCCGCCGTCCTTTATCTCAAACGCGGCTTTAAGCAGTGCCGCCGGCGGCAGCGTCCTCTGCACAAAGCCCGAGACGGACGCAACGCATACGCGGCTCTCTCCCTTGGCGAGCTTATAGAGCGTCGATATCCTCCGCTGCTCCGCCTGCCGCGACGCGGCCTCGGCGGGGTAAAATACGAACTCGCGCATCAGGAGCGTGTCGGCCTCTATGCCGAGCATGGCGTGCAGGTCGCGCGCGAAGCTCTCGGCGGCCGTGTCGTCCTGACACAGGACGAAGAGCGGGCGGTCGAGCTTATTGTAAAGCGCCGCGGCGAGGTTTGCCCTGTGTACCGGCGAAAGCCCGGAAACGAGCGCAGGAAGCCCTCCGCTCTCCAGCAGCGAGGGGAGGGCGGTGGCTTCCTTGTGTTCAAGTATTTGGTTTATAAGAATATCCATATCGCCGGTATTATAGCATTCCGGTGCTGTAAATTCAACGGGAAAGCGGTAATGTTAAAGTTAGTTAACAATCATAAAAATGCCACATTCATGAGAACGCGGCATTCTGTTAGATTATTCCTCGTAATTCTTCAGCGCATATTCTATACACTGATTGACGATTTTGTTGAAGGATACACCTGTCTTCATGTTGATCTCATTTATCTTATCAAACGTTTCTGTTTTCATTCTTATCGTTCTGCTGATAGATGAGATTTTTTCGTCTTTTGTATCGATTTTGAAGCCTTCCACACTATCGCCCCCTTGTGTACTCTATTGTAATTGCAACAAGGTTGATATATAATGTACATGTTTGCAATCATAATTTGTGTACAAAGGAGCTTTACTATGTATAAGAAAATGTACCTGACTCTATTTAACGCCATAACCGACGCGCTTGAACACATTGATGCGGATTCTCCCGCTGCAAAAATTCTTATTGCTGCACAGCAAAAGACCGAGGAAATTTACATCTCGCAGGAGGATGACACTGACTGAGGGCTGCAACCTTGGCATTTGTTTTTCTTATGCGGCCTTTTCGCAGTGTTTCGCTGCCGACGCGCTCCGCGGGCATACTTTCTGTATGAACAGAAAGTATGCAAAGAATCACAAAAGGGGCGGGGATTGCGTTTTCCCCGCCCCTTTTGAAACCCCACCCTTGAACCGCCGAAGAGAAACCGTGCGCGGTTTCCCTTCGATTCCTTCCAAAGATGGCAAAGCTTCGGCTAACCAGCGTCGTTTTTTGTACCAAGTTTATTTTTGCAAAAAAGTCTGTCGGCAATGTTAAACATTGCACCAACCTCAGGGGGTTCCAGAAGGGGGATCGCAATCCCACTTCTGTCGTTGCGGGTGAGGGTTCACAGGGAGAGGGGGAGTCGAAACACCCTCTCCCTGTGCGACTCTTTGGTGACTTTCTGTTCGCACAGAAAGTCACCCTGCGGAGCATACCGCAGTGCGACACTGCGAAAAACCGTGTCTCAAACGCCGCAATACCCGTCCACGGCGCGCTCCTGCATCTCCCAATCAAAAACGCAAAACCTGCTTCCGCGCAAAACAGAAGCAGGTTTGTTGTTTTCACTTCACCGGTTTTATATCCAGCATTTTCTCCATCGTGAACACGGTGAGAAAGCGCGAATAGAAGTCCGGAATGATCCTCTGCGCCACCGGCGTTATATCGGTCTTTCCCTTTATCTGCTTCACAAGCAGATTCGCCTTGACGCCGCTTATCGTGTAGTTGCTCTCGATCTCCTCATAGCCGAAGCGGTTGAAGAATTTGCGCAGCTTCCTGAGCCTGTCGGGATCCGGATCCTCAAACTCCGTCAGCTCCGCGATGATCCCCTGCTTGTCGGCATAGCGCTTGTTTATCAGGCGCATGATCTGTATTCCAAGCCCCTGACCGCGGCACCACGGCATGACCGCCAGATACTTCAGCAGCACATAGCCGTAAAGGTTTTTCGTCGCGACGAGCGCGTAGCCCGCATCCATGCCGCTGTCCTCATCGTAAGCGATCAGCAGCTCGAGCGAGCCGTTCATCATGCCCTTGTGGATCGCGATCTTCGGCAGCAGCTCCTCGCTGTCAAAGTCCATTTCGATCAGGGTAAAATAGCGCTCAAGGTCTCTGTGTCCGCCCTTTTTAATGTTCAGCATTGTCGTTCCCCCCACTATGTTTATCCAAGGACTGTGCTCTGCACAGCTCGGCGTATGCTCCGTTCTTCGCCATAAGCTCGTCATGGCTGCCCATTTCGATGATATGCTCGTCCTCGATAACAGCTATTCTGTCGGCATTGCGCACGGTCGAGAGCCGGTGCGCGATGATTATCGTCGTGCGCCCCTCGCTGAGCTTGTCGAAGGCGTTCTGTATCCTCTGCTCTGTCACGGTGTCGAGCGCGCTTGTCGCCTCGTCGAGTATGAGTATCTTCGGGTTCTTGAGGAAAACGCGGGCGATGGATATGCGCTGCTTCTGCCCGCCGGAGAGCATCACTCCGCGCTCGCCGATATAGGTATCGTAGCCGTCGGGCATCTCCATGATCTCGCTGTGTATCTCGGCTCTGACCGCCGCGGCGACGATTTCCTCGTCCGTCGCGTCCGGCCGGCCGTAGCGGATGTTCTCGCGTATCGTCCCGGCGAACATGAACACATCCTGCTGTATCATGCCGATGTTTTTCCTCAGGCTCGCCTGTGTCACATCGCGCACGTCCGTCCCGTCGACTGTCACACTGCCTGAGCTCACGTCGTAGAAGCGCGGCAGAAGCTGGCACAGCGTCGTCTTGCCGCCGCCCGAGGGACCGACTACCGCAAGGCTCTGTCCCGGCTCGATGCGGAAGCTCACGTTTTCAAGCACCGGCACACCATTTCCGTAGTCGAAGCAGACGTCCTTGTATTCTATCTCGCCGCGGACGCTGTCCAGGACCTTAGCGTCGGGCTTATCCTTCACTGTCGGCTCAGTGCGCATGACCTCAAGGAAGCGCTCAAAGCCCGCCGCGCCCTGCATATAGGTCTCTGAGAACTGCACAAGGCGCTTCACCGGGGATATGAAAGTGGAGACATAGAGCGTAAATGTGATGAGGTCTATGTAATTCATATCTCCGCGCATGATGAGCAGCCCGCCGAAAGCGACTATTGCGACCTGCATGATGCTTGTCGTAAACTCCATGCCGCTCATGTACATGCCCATTGCCTTGTAGTAGTTCACCTTCGCGCCGCGGAAGAGGTCATTTGCCTTGTCGAATTTATTGTTCTCCTGATCCTCATTGGCAAAGGCCTTCGCCGTGCGGATACCGGATATGCTGCTTTCGATGGCGGAATATATCTCCGCCGTCTTGCGCTTGACCTCGACATTTGCCCGCCTCATGCTCCCGCGCTGCGACAGCGTGAACCACAGGCCGAGCGGCAGAATTATCGTCAGCACCAGCGCGAGCCGCCACTCCATCGTGAACATCACTGCCAGCGCTCCGAGTATCGTCAGCGCGCAGATCAATATGTTTTCCGGGCCGTGGTGTGCAAGCTCCGTCACCTCGAACAGGTCGCTCGTGATATGGCTCATCAGCGCGCCCGTGCGGTTCTTGTCATAGAAGCTGCACGAAAGATCCTGCATGTGCGAGAAAACGTCCTTGCGCATGTCCGCTTCGACAAGCACGCCCATCCTGTGCCCGATGACCGTTATCACGTAGTACAGCACGCCCTTGAGCACATAGGCCAGCGCCATGATGAGCATGATGATAAAGAATGTCCTGTACAAATTCTGCGGCAGCAGCGTTTTCATCGACTGCCTTGATACGTACGGGAAAACAAGGTCAATCACCGATACCAGCACCGCGCAGACCATGTCTATCGCGAAGAGCTTTTTCTGCCCGGCGATATAGGATATAAAGACCTTTATCGGTTTGTCGTTATAGTTCTTTTTCATTTTGCTCCGCTTGCATATCTGTCCCTCTGCTCCACGGCAAGCGCGTCGCAGCGGTTATTGTATTCGTTGTCGGCGTGTCCCTTTACCCAGTGGTAGTGCATCTCGTGCTTTTCGCACAGCTCAAGCAGCTGCGCCCATAGGTCTGGGTTGAGCGCGGGCTTTTTATCGGACTTCACCCAGCCGCGCGCGCGCCATGAGCGCGCCCAGCCCTTTTCAAGCGCGTCAATGACATATTTTGAATCCGAGTACAGCTCCACAGCGCAGCTCTCCTTGAGTGCCGAGAGCGCAGAGATCACACCGGTCAGCTCCATGCGGTTGTTCGTCGTCTGCGCCGCGCCGCCGGAAAGCTCCTTCTCAGCGCCGTTATAGCGCAGTATCGCCCCCCAGCCGCCCGGGCCGGGGTTGCCGCTGCAAGCTCCATCGGTGTAAATTGTAACTGTTTTCATTCGTCAAAGATCATCCGGGATGTCCATCTGCGCATATCTCTCGCGCATGAACTTGTATTCATCGCGGTCGATAATGCCGTTTTTCAGGAAGCTGTCAAGCTGCGCATAGTACTTCTCCCTGCCGCGCAGAGTATTCACGCACTCACTGCCGTCAGAGTGGAAATGGATCTCCGGTACAAAGCTTACGTGCCTGCCTTCTCTGTGCGGCTGCTCGGTGCTTGCCGTGCCTGTAGCCTTCGGTTTCAGCTTACGCACCAGAAGCACCGCGATGCCGACAATGACCGCGATGAATATCAGGATGCCCAAGCCCTCGGCAGAGTCCGCGAACTCCACAAGGAAGACTATTACTATCGCGGCAATGACGCCGAGCGGATTATATTTTTTATTCTTTCTTCTGTCATTATTCACGCCGGTTCTCCTTTACACGTTCGCCGTCGTTTATTCTTCGCCGCTTCCCTCGGGCGCTTCCTCGGCTTCAGCTTCTTCCGCTTCGTCCTCACCCTGCTCTCTCTCGGTGCGCTCTATGGAGATCACACGGCTGCCCTCAGCAAGACGCATGATGCGCACGCCCTGAGTCGAGCGTCCGAGCACAGAGATGTGGTCTACCGCCATGCGGATTATCGTACCGTCGTCGCTGATGACAAGGATGTCCTCGCCGGGGTTCACCATCTTCACATCGGCAATGCCGCCGGTCTTGTCTGTGACCTGATAGTTCTTGATGCCTATGCCGCCGCGGCCATGGATGCTGTACTCACTGAGCAGAGTGCGCTTACCGTAGCCATTTTCGGTTATCGTCAGCACAGCTTCGCCCGCCAGGCTGTTGCCCGCGCCGACAACGTAATCGCCCTCTCTGAGCCTTATGCCGCGCACGCCCATTGCGTTTCTTCCCAAGGGGCGCAGGTCGCTCTCATTGAAGCAGACCGCCATGCCGTTATAGGTCGCGATGAATATATTCTCCTCGCCTGTCGTCTGGAGCACGGAGATGAGCGAATCGCCCTCGTCAAGGATTATCGCGCGCAGACCGTTCGATCGGATGTTCTTCAGCGCCGACTGCTCCATGCGCTTTACCGTGCCGCGCTTCGTGACAAAGACAAGATATCCGTCGTCATCCCTGCCGCGGCCGCGGATCATCGCGCTTATCTTCTCGCCGTTCTCGGTCTGGATAATGTTTATGATGTTCGTGCCGCGCGCATTGCGTCCGGCCTCGGGGATGTTGTAGCCCTTCTTTACGAACACGCGCCCCTTTGAAGTGAAGAACAGGATATAGTCATGCGTGGAGGCGGTGAATACCGTGTCCACAAAGTCCTCGTCCTTCGTCGCCATCGCGCGGATGCCGCGGCCGCCGCGGCCCTGAGCGCGGTACTCGCTGACAGGCATGCGCTTGATATATCCGCCGTGGGTAAGGGTATAGACGCACTGCTCCTCTTCGATGAGGTCTTCGATGTCTATCTCGTCCGCGACGTCCTGTATCTCGGTAACTCTGTCGTCGCCGTACTTGTCGCGCAGGGCGATGAGCTCGTCCTTGAGTACTCCCTTTATCTTCTCGGGGTCTGCCAGCAGATCCTTGAAGTAATGTATCTTGTCCTCAAGCTCCTTGTACTCGTTTTCGAGCTTCTCGCGGTTGAGCCCCTGGAGCGAGATAAGGCGCATGTCGCATATGGCCTGAGCCTGAACGTCGCTGAGATTGAAGCGCTCCATAAGGCGCTGCTTTGCGTTGTCATAGCTGGTGCGGATAATGCTGATGACCTCGTCGATATTGTCCTGAGCTATCAGCAGACCTTCCAGCAGATGCGCCCGCTCCTCGGCCTTGCGCAGGTCGTACCTTGTGCGCCTGACGATTATATCCTCCTGGAAAGTGAGGTACTCGTCAAGTATATGGCGCAGGGAGAGTATCTTCGGCTGGGTCTGATTGTTCACCAGCGCCAGCATATTTATCGAGAATGTGGTCTGCATCGCCGTCTGCGCAAAGAGACGGTTCAGCACTACCTGCGGGTTCGCGTCGCGCTTGAGCTCGATGACGACGCGCATACCGTTGCGGTCAGTCTCATCGCGCAGGTCGGATATGCCATCAAGGCGCTTGTCATGCACCTGATCCGCAATGTTCTTTATGAGCTGGCGCTTATTGACCTGATACGGCAGCTCCGTCACGATTATCCTCGTGCGCCCCTGACCGTGCTCCTCAAACTCCGTGCGCGCGCGCACAACGACCTTGCCGCGCCCGGTGGCGTAGGCCTGACGTATGCCGCTGCGCCCCATGATTATCCCGCGCGTCGGAAAGTCCGGCCCGGTGATATGCTGCATGAGGTCGGCGAGCGTTGCCTCCGGGTTCTCCAATACGCACACGCAGGCGTTTATGACCTCTTTGAGGTTGTGCGGCGGGATGTTCGTCGCCATGCCGACGGCGATACCGGACGAGCCGTTCACCAGCAGGTTCGGGAAGCGTGACGGCAGCACTCTCGGCTCCTTGCGCGTCTCGTCAAAGTTCGGGTCCCAGTCTACCGTCTCTTTGTCGATATCTCGCAGCATCTCATTGGATATCTTAGAGAGCCTTGCCTCGGTGTATCGGTAAGCCGCGGGGGGATCGCCGTCCACGGAGCCGAAGTTGCCGTGCCCGTCGACGAGCATGTAGCGCATGGAGAAGTTCTGCGCAAGTCTCACCATCGCGTCATAGACCGAAGCGTCGCCGTGCGGATGGTAGCGGCCGAGCACGTCGCCGACGCAGGTCGCGGACTTCTTGAAAGGCTTATCGCTCGTCAGGCCGTCCTCGTACATTGCGTAGAGTATTCGCCTGTGGACGGGCTTGAGACCGTCGCGCACATCAGGCAGCGCTCTGCCGACGATAACGGACATGGCGTAGTCGATATAGCTGGTCTGCATTTCGCTCACCAGCTCCGACTCGGTTATGACCTGATCCGGAAACGCTATATCCTCAGGTTTGTAATCTCTCTTATGTGCCATTAAAATCCTCCATGCGGTTTCCCCGCATAAATAGTCATTAAACCCTTGCGGAATTTTTCGCCCTGCAAGGCGAAAAATAATTCAAATTCATTTTTCGTGGGGGCGTGTACCTCACGAAAAATACTTCTCGCTCAGAGAGTGTCGAGCGAAGCGAGGCGCGGGTCTGAGCGCAAACTCTCTCAACAAAAAGCTTGCTTTTTGTTGAATTGTTTATATATCGAGGTTCACGACATACTTTGCGTTCTGCTCGATCCACTCGCGGCGCGGCTCGACGTCCTCGCCCATGAGTACGGTAAAGACCTGATCTGCGTGTATCGCATCGTTGAGTGTGATGCGGCGCAGTGAGCGCGTCTGCGGGTCCATCGTCGTCTCCCACAGCTCGTGCGGGTCCATTTCGCCGAGACCCTTGAAGCGGCTGATGTCGACCTTGGCGTTCGGGTTATCCTCGCGCATCTCGGCGCTTATCTTGTCGCGCTGCTCGTCGGAGTATGCCACGCGCTGGGTCTTGCCGCGCGAGAGCTTATAGAGCGGCGGCACTGCGGAATAGACATAGCCGTGCTCGATAAGCGGACGCATATAGCGGAAAAAGAAAGTCAGCAGCAGTGTGCGGATATGTGAGCCGTCAACATCGGCATCGGCCATGATGATGATCTTGTGATATCTGAGCTTTTCGATATTGAACTCGTCGCCGATCCCCGCGCCGAGCGCGACGATGAGCGGGTAGAGTTTATCATTGCCGTATATCTTATCGGCTCTCGCCTTCTCAACATTGAGCATCTTGCCCCACATGGCGAGTATCGCCTGGAAGCGCGAGTCGCGCCCCTGTATTGCGGAGCCCGCGGCGCTGTCGCCCTCAACGATGTATATCTCGCACAGCGACGGGTCGCGCTCGTTGCAGTCCTGAAGCTTGTCGGGCATCTGCCCGCTCTCAAGCCCGGTCTTGCGCCTGACGGACTCTTTGGCCTTTCTTGCGGCCTCGCGCGCGCGGTTTGCCATCATCGCCTTTTCGAGTATAGCCTTGGCAGCGGCGGGGTGCTCCTCAAAATATACCGTCAGCTGGTCGTTTACGACCGAGTCGACGAGCGTTCTTATATATGCGTTGCCGAGCTTCTGCTTAGTCTGCCCTTCGAACTGCGCCTCTGGCAGCTTCACGGATATGACCGCCGCTATGCCCTCGCGCACATCGTCACCGGAGACCTTGTCGTCGCCCTTGATGATATTGTTTTTCTGCCCGTAGGCGTTTATAACTCTCGTGAGCGCGGTCTTGAAGCCGGTCTCGTGCATGCCGCCCTCGGGGGTGTGTATGTTGTTTGCGAAGGAGACGAGGTTTTCGCTGTAGCCGTCGTTATACTGCAAAGCTATCTCGGCTATCGCGTCGCCCTTTTTGCCGGTGAGATAGATAACGTCCTGATGTATCGGCGTCTTGTGCTGGTTGAGCCATGCGACAAATTCCTTTATGCCGCCGTCGTAGCACATTATCTCCGCCTGCTCCTTGCCCTCGCGCTTATCCTCCATCGCGATGGTGAGGCCGCCGTTCAAGAATGCCTGCTCGCGCAGCCATGTGTGCAGCGTCTCATAGTCGTAGACCGTGTCGTCGAACATCTCGGGGTCGGGCTTAAAGCGCACGGTGGTGCCGGTTCTGTCCGTCGTACCGACGACGTTTATGCTCTCGGTGATTCCGCCGCGGGAGAACTTCATCTGATATATTTTGCCGTCCCTGTGTACCTGCACCTCGAGCCACTCAGACAGAGCGTTGACGACCGATGCACCGACGCCGTGCAGACCGCCGGAGACCTTATATCCCCCGCCGCCGAACTTACCGCCCGCGTGCAGTACTGTGAACACGACCTCAAGCGCGCTCTTACCGGTCTGCTCCTGAATGTCGACAGGGATACCGCGGCCATTATCGCACACGCAGATAATGTCGCCCTCTTCTATCGTCACGGTGATGCCGGTGCAGAAGCCCGCCAGAGCCTCGTCGATGGAGTTGTCGACGATCTCATACACAAGGTGATGCAGACCCGACAGCGATGTCGAGCCTATATACATACCAGGGCGCTTTCTTACGGCCTCAAGTCCCTCAAGGACCTGGATCTGCGAAGCATCATATTCCGACGCTTGATTTTTGATGTTATCAGACATACGTTTCTCCATTCCGTGCGGGGCATCCCCCGCCGATATTAGCTTGTCAAAAAAGCCATATAAAGACTTTTTTGACCGCGCTTTCCGCCGAGCATTTTGAATGTATTCAAAATGCTGTTACCGAAAGCCTTGATTTATCAAGTCTTTCGACGGCGGTTATCAAATTTGAGGCGGGCCTTGCCCCCTCAAGCTCCCCCGCTGCTCTGTTATTAAACTTCGCAGCACAGCTTTTTTACTGGTTGTTTACTCTCATAACAGCCCTGACTCCGCGCGCTTCAGCAGCGTCGCAGAAGCCATCTGGCTCAGATAAAGTATTTTCTTATTACCCGACCGGCACACGACAAAGGACTTTGGTATATCCTCGCTGGCATTCACGACCTCGCCGGCCTTTTCCGCCATCGTCAGATATTTTCTCGTCAGGTGCGACTGGCTCGTAATGTCCAGGTCGAATATCCCGACGATATCCTCCGTGCTCACGATCTTACCTTTTCCGAGATGCAGGTACATCAGCTTATCCTACCATCATTTATAAACAGCACTCTGCCGCCTGTGCGCTTGGATATGCCCTCGTCCTCGCAGCAGCTTATAAGCGTCTGCCCGCCGCCTATGCGGTTGAGCACAAACTCCTGCCGCTTTGTGTCAAGCTCGGAGAGCACATCATCAAGCAGCAGCACCGGGTACTCTCCGGTCTCCGCTAAGAATATCTCGCGCTCTGCAAGCTTTATCGACAGCGCCGCCGTCCTCGTCTGCCCCTGAGAGGCAAAGCTTCTTGCGGCAGTGCCGTTTATGAATATCTCAAGGTCGTCCTTATGCGCGCCGGTGAGGCACTGCGCGCTCTCAAGCTCCGCTTGACGGTGCTTCTCCTGATGCTCGCAGATATCGTAGTATATCTCCCTCGCGCTCGCAAACGGATCCTTCACGGTGCTGACGGTCTTGTATTTTATCTCCAGCTCCTCAAGGGAGTTCGAGAAATCTTTGTGTATCGGAGCCGCGGCCTGATCGAGCCTCGCGGAAAAAGCCGCTCTATAGCGTATGAGCTGTGCCGATGCGCGGCACATCCCGTCGGAAAACTCATCCAGCGTTTCGAGCAGCGAGGGCTTATCGCGCCAGTCCTTGAGTATGCGCGTCTTGTGCTCATACAGGCGGTTGAACTCAGCAAGATACTCCGCGTACCTTGGGCGTATCTGACTTATCGCGTTGTCGAGGAGCCTGCGCCGCACGGCCGCGCCGTCCTTTATGAGGTTCAGGTCGTCCGGACAGAACAGCACCGTGTTCACGGTGTCGGCAAGCTCGCCCGCTGTCTTCTTCACGCCGTTTACAAGTATCTTTTTTCCCTGACCGGGGCGCAGCTGTATGTTTATCGTCTGCTCCCGCTCATGGCTGTAAACGTCCGCTAATATATCCGCGCCCGAATACCCGAAGCCAACAAGCTCGCGGTCAAAGCGCGTACGGAAGCTCCTGCCGCAGGAGAGCATATACACCGCTTCCAGCAGATTGGTCTTGCCCTGCGCGTTCTGGCCGGATATCACGTTCGTCCCCGGCGCAAACTCAACGGTCTCAAACTCGTAATTGCGAAAGCCGTTGAGCGCGATCTTCCTGATTATCATTCCTTGACCACTTCAAAGCTCATCCCCTGAAAATCGACCTTGTCGCCGGGATGCAGCTTCTTGCCGCGCTGGGTGCAGACCTCGCCGTTTACGAACACAAGTCCCTCGTTTATGACGAACTTTGCTTCGCCGCCGGTGCCGACTGCCGCCGCAAATTTGAGCAGCGAATCCAGCTTTATAAATTCCGTATCTATAGCTATTTTTTCCATTCTTTTCTTTTCCCAACCTTACGCGTGTAACCTGACCGGAAGCACCATATAGGTGAAGTTCTCCGTCCCGTCGGCTGCCTTGATGACGCAGGGGGAGGACGCCGTATTCACGCACACGAAAAGCTCGTCCTTGCCCGCTGCCTTGAGCGCATCCTTGAGGTACCTGTCGTTAAAGCCGACCATGAGTCCCTCGCCGTTTCCGTCGCAGGTGCAGACGTCGTCCGCGCGGCCTATCGGAGTTACGCACACGCAGTCGATGCTGCCGTCGTTGAAGGTGATCCTCACGGGGCTTGTGTTCTTCTCGCTGACGATCAGGGACACACGGTCGATGACTGACATAAGCTCCCCTCTGTCGACCTTGAGCTCGTACTTGAAGCTCTCGGGTATCGAGCGGCGGTAATTGAGAAACTCGCCCTCAAGCCTTCTCGATACGACGACCGTGTCGCCTATCGCAAAGGATATATGCTTTTCGCCGACCGATATCGATACCGGTGTATCCTCGTCCGCGCATATCTTCTCAACGTCCGAGAGCGTCGAGCCGGGGACAACGAAGCTGCAGTTTTCAAGCTTGGAGCTTTCCAGCTTCTCCGTCCGCTTTGCGAGCCTGTAGCCGTCGACCGAGACAAGCGTCAGCTCGTCCCCCTCTATCTCAAACAGTGTGCCGGTGTATATCGGTCTTATATCGTCGGTCGACACTGCGAATATCGTCTGGTTTATCATGCTCTTGAGGATGTTCTGCGGGAGGGATATATTATTCACCGCGTCGAACTTCGGCATCTCGGGGTAATCATCCGGGCTTATGCCTATGATGTTGTATTCGCTCTTGCCGCATTTGATGTTGACATTGTCTTTCTCATCGACCGTGACGGAAACTATCCCGTCCGGCATGCGGCGTATCATCTCACCGAAGAGCCGCGCCCCGACGACTATTGAGCCGCGCTCGGCAACGTCCGCCTCAATGCCGGTGTATATTCCTTTCTTCAGGTCATAGCCTGTTATTGTTATCTTATCGTCCGCCTTTATCAGCAGTCCCTCCAGAGCCGGTATGGGGCTCTTGCCTGCGGTCGCTCTCGATGCTATCGCGCACGCGGACTGAAGCAGATATTTTTCGCATGTGAATTTCATTTCGGCTCCTCCTTACAGATGAAACAAATTCTTCTTTCTTTTTTATCAATAAATAAATCTATATTTTAAGTAGCTTTAGTAGTAGGCGCTGTGGATTGTGGAAAACAACATCAAAGCCTTGATTTCAGGGAACTTCTCCTGTGCCCATTTCTGTGGAAACTTTTCTCTCTTTTAACACAGCTTCCCCACACAAATTTTCTCAACACTCTTCTATCAACTTTTCAACACCGCTTTTACGAAAACTTCCCCCTATGCTGAAATCAAACAGAGTTGATATTTGACGTAATATCTCTGACCGTTCCGGCCATCGACGGGTCGTTTTTCAGCAGCTGCTCGACCTTTCTTATGGAGCTCAGAACCGTGGCATGGTTCCTGTCCTCATAATGGGTGCCTATATCCTTGAGCGAAAGCCCGGTCAGCGAGCGCATCAGGTACATCGACACCTGCCTTGCCATGGTCATGTTCTTCGAGCGGTTCTGGCCGCGCAGATCCTCCTCCTTGAGGGAGTAGTACCTCGCCGTTTCGCGTATGATGATGTCCGGCGTCGGGGTGTAGGTGCCTATCCTTATGACGTCCTTTATCGCGCGCTTTACGGAGTCTATCGTTATAACGTCGTCCAGTATCTCCTTGTAGGCTGTCAGACGCTTTATGACGCCCTCGAGCTGCCTTATATTGGAGGTTATGTTCGTCGCGATATACTCAACGGCGTCGTCCGAAAGAATGAGCCCGAGCTGCGCCGCCTTGTTGCGGGTGATCGCCATTCTCGTCTCAAGGTCGGGCGGCTGGATATCCGCCATCAGCCCCCACTCGAAGCGGGTGCGCAGACGGTCGTCGAGCTGCGCCATCTCCATCGGCGGCCGGTCGGAGGTGATGACTATCTGGTTGCCGGCCTCATAGATGTTGTTGAAGGTGTGGAAAAATTCCTCCTGCGTTCCCTGCTTGCCGGCGATGAACTGAATATCGTCCACCAGAAACAGGCTCACGTTCCTGTACTTTGTGCGGAACTCCTCCGCCTTGTTCTCTCTCAGTGACTTTACCATCTGGTTCGTGAACTCATCGCCCTTTATATAAGCGATGGATTTCTCCGGCGACCTCGAGTGTATCTCCTGACCGATAGCGAGCAGCAGATGTGTCTTGCCGAGACCGGAGTTGCCGTAGATGAAGAGCGGGTTGTAGGCCTTGCCGGGGTTCTCTGCGACGGCTATTGCGGCGGCGTGGGCAAACTTGTTGGAGCTGCCGACGATGAAATTATCAAAGGTGTAGCCGTCCATCTCTGGAAGCGAGTTTTCGGACTTCTTCTTCAGCTCAAAGTCGTTCACCTCGTCTCCGGCGAGGACGAGCAGGTCAAAGTCGCACGCGAAGATATCAGAGAGCACTGCCTTTATGCTCTCGCTGAAGCGGCTGTTTATGATGTTCCTCTTGAACTCCGTCGTAGTGTGCAGCACGAGCCTGCAATCCTCAATATCGACCGGGGTGCAGTCCGAGAACCAGGTGTTTATCGCGGTCGGCGTGAGCTGATTTGAGAGAATTTCAATGACCTTATCCCATATATCGTTGAGTGAATTCATCCCCATAACGGTCTACCTCAATGGCGTATATTTAATCAATTTATTATAACAGACCGCCCCCTTTTTTTCAAGATTCAGCAAGAATTAAATTATAATAAAGAAGAAAAGACAGACGGATTTTCTTCTGTCTTTCTGAATAAAGCAAAACGACCGCCGAGAAATCGGCGGTCGTTTCAGTATTAAACTGTTTTGAAGGCTTACTTGCCCATGTTCATCTGGGCTGCGACCTCTGCTGCGAAGTCCTCTTCCTTCTTCTCAATGCCCTCGCCCTTGGCGAAACGGACTGCGTCAACAAACTTGACGGAGCCGCCCAGAGCCTTTGCGGCGCTGGCGATATACTTCTCGACGGTCATGGAGCCGTCCTTGACGAACTCCTGCTGGAGCAGGCAGTTCTCTTCGTAGAACTTGTTCATCTTGCCCATGACGATTTTTTCCTTGACCTGCTGGGGCTTGGAAGCCATCTTCGGGTCCTGATCCATGAGCGCGAGTGCAATCTTCTTCTCCTCAGCGAGAACGTCCTCGGTGACGTCGCTCTTGTCCCAGAAGCGGGGATTCAGAGCAGCGATCTGCATTGCGACGTCCTTGCCGATAGCGGTGGCGTCAATGCCGCCCTCAACAGCGAGGTTTACGAGTACGCCGATCTTGCCGCCTGCGTGAACGTAAGCGACACTGGTGTTCTCGGCGTAGCGGACGAAGCGGCGGATCTGGAGATTTTCACCGATGGACATGACCTTCTCAGGCAGAGTCTCGGCGACGGTCAGGTTGGAGTTGGGGTACTTGCAGTTGAGGAGAGCTTCAACGTCTGCGGGATTGTCGTTGATGACGACATGGCAGATGTCCTTGACGAAGTTGACGAACGGCTCGCTCTTTGCGCAGAAGTCGGTCTCGCAGTTGACTTCGACGACAGCGCCGACGCCGCACTTGGGGCAGACGTCTGCATAAGCCATACCTTCAGCAGCAATGCGGCCGGCCTTCTTTGCGGCCTTTGCAAGGCCCTTCTCACGCAGCCATTCGACTGCCTTATCCATATCGCCGTCGGTCTCGGTGAGGGCCTTCTTGCAGTCCATCATGCCGACGTTGGTCATCTCGCGGAGAGTTTTAACATCCTGAGCGGTAAATGCCATAATAATTTATCCTCCTGTTTTGATTTAGAAAAAGGGGCAAAAGGCGGTCTGTTAGAGTCTGCCTGTCGCCCCTGCGTTTATTTATTATTCCTCTGCTGCTTCGGCAGCTGCCTCTGCGGGAGCTTCCTCGACCTCTGCGTCTGCGCCCTGGCGGCCTTCCTGAACGGCGTTGGCCATGGTGGCGGAGATCAGGCGGATGGCGCGGATAGCGTCATCGTTTGCGGGGATAACGTAATCGACCTCATCGGGATCGCAGTTGGTGTCGACGATAGCGACGATGGGGATGTGCAGCTTGCGTGCTTCGGCGATGGCGTTGTGCTCCTTGCGGGGGTCAACGACGAACAGTGCGCCAGGGAGCTTCTTCATGTCCTTGACGCCGCCGAGGTATTTCTCGAGCTTTTCCATCTCGCCGAGGTGCTTCATGACTTCCTTCTTGGGCAGCATATCGAAGGTGCCGT